>Ga0153917_1000136_pt1 | contig 71489 bp, 54 predicted proteins | sample TSFL001MetaG_FD_104695 | JGI IMG/M metagenome (GOLD analysis project Ga0153917, IMG submission 104695) | Attine ant fungus gardens microbial communities from Florida, USA - TSFL001 MetaG | ecosystem: Host-associated > Fungi > Mycelium > Unclassified | place: USA: Florida, Paynes Creek Historic...
ACAAAAATATAGTTCGTTGTCATGCTGAACCTGAGAAGTTAGGGTGAAACGATGGAATAACCAGGACGGGAAAGTAGTATACCCGAACACGACGAGCGCCACAAACTTTCATTCTCCGTCTCCTTCCCAGGCTCTGACAAACATAAGGAGTGAGAAAATAGCCCCTTTTGGGTAAATGTTTTTGACGCAAATCAAGCGCTTGTCATTTAAAAAATCACACAAATAGCGCTTGATCGCAAAAAAACGTTAGAGATCAGATTCCTGTCGTTTTACTTCCTGCCACACCTCTTCCATCGCCTCCGGATCCACGCCGGTCATTTCCTGGCCACGGGCGGCGATAATACGCTCCACTTCGCGAAAACGGCGTTCAAATTTCAGGTTGGCTTTTTGCAGCGCCGACTCCGCTTTGACGCCCAGATGGCGCGAGAGGTTAACCGTGGCAAACAGCAGGTCTCCCACCTCCTCTTCCAGTTTTTGCTGGTCAATCACCACCTGGTTCGCTTCGTGCATTACTTCATCAATCTCTTCATGCACTTTTTCGAGGACCGGGCCAAGGGTCGTCCAGTCAAAGCCCACCGTGGAGCAGCGCTTCTGGATTTTATGGGCGCGCATCAGCGCGGGCAGGCTCAGGGGAATATCGTCCAGCGCGGAGTGTTGGGATTTTTCGGCGCGCTCGGCGCTTTTAATCTCTTCCCAGCGGGCCAGCACCTCGGTGCTGTTGGTGGCGGTCGCGTCGCCAAAAATGTGCGGATGGCGGCGTTCAAGCTTGTCGCTGATAGCGGCGCAGATATCGTTAAAATCAAAACGCCCCTCCTCCTGCCCCATCTGGGCATAGAAGACCACCTGGAAGAGCAGGTCGCCCAGCTCACCGCGCAGATCGTCGAAATCTTCCCGGGAGATGGCATCCAGCACTTCGTAGGTCTCTTCCAGCGTGTAGGGCGCGATGGTGGCGAAGGTCTGCTCTTTATCCCACGGACAGCCGTTTTCCGGGTCACGCAGGCGTTTCATAATGCCGAGCAGGCGGTCGATTTGGTTCATGGTGTTTTCCTGAAAATAGAGAGGCCGGGCGGCAGCGCCTTACCCGGCCTGAAAAAAAAGCGTGGATCAGCCCCCGTGCAGACGACGCGCGTCTATCACATCCGGCACCTGGTTCAGCTTGCCAAGCACGCGGCCCAGCACCTGCAGGTTATAAATTTCGATGGTCATATCGATGGTGGCAAGCTGCTGGCGCGTATCGCTGCGGCTGGCCACGCCAAGGACGTTCACCTTCTCGTTCGCCAGAATGGTGGTGATATCGCGCAGCAGGCCGCTGCGATCGTTGGCCGAGACCCGCACCACCAGCGAATAGCCCGCCGAGTAGCTCTCGCCCCAGACGGCATCGACGATGCGTTCCGGCGCGTGGGATTGCAGCTCCGCCAGCTGGTCACAGTCCGACCGGTGAATGGAGATCCCGCGCCCCTGGGTGATAAAACCAACAATATCATCCCCCGGAATGGGCTGACAGCAGCGGGCAATGTGGTGCATCAGATTGCCAACGCCCTCTACAACGACCCGGCCGTTGTCCTTGCTGCGGTGCTGCTGCGGGGCATAGGTTTTCTGCTGGAGCTGTTTCAGCGCCGCCGCATCCTGCTCTTCCGCGCTCGGCTTGTTGAACTGCGCCTGCAGGAAGTTGACCATCTGGTTAAGGCGAATATCGCCCCCGCCGATGGCGGCCAGCAGCTCGTCCAGCTCGTTAAAGTTGTAGCGCGGCAGCAGGTGTTTCTCCGCCTCTTTCAGGCTGATGCCCAGATGCTCCAGCTCATCGTCGAGGATCTGACGCCCCGCCAGGATGTTTTTGTCCCTGTCCTGCTTACGGAACCAGGCGTGGATCTTCGAGCGCCCGCGGCTGGTGGTGACATAGCCCAGGTTAGGGTTCAGCCAGTCGCGGCTGGGGTTCGGCTGTTTCTGGGTGATGATTTCAATCTGATCGCCCATCTGCAGCTGGTAGGTGAAGGGGACGATGCGACCGCTGATTTTAGCGCCAATGCAGCGGTGCCCCACGTCGCTATGAATGTGGTAGGCAAAGTCGAGCGGGGTCGAGCCCGCGGGCAGATCCACCACGTCCCCTTTCGGGGTAAAGACGTAGACCCGGTCGTCAAAGACCTGGCTGCGCACCTCGTCGAGCAGCTCGCCGGAATCGGCCATCTCCTCCTGCCAGGCAATCAGCTTACGCAGCCAGGCAATACGGTCTTCGTGGCCGGTACGGGCGCCGCTGGAGGTGCCCTCTTTATACTTCCAGTGCGCGGCAACGCCCAGCTCGGCGTCTTCGTGCATCTGTTTAGTACGGATCTGGATCTCAACCGTTTTGCCCTGCGGCCCCAGCACCACGGTGTGGATCGACTGATAGCCGTTCGGTTTCGGGTTAGCCACGTAGTCGTCGAACTCGTCCGGCAGATGGCGGAAGTGGGTATGCACGATCCCCAGCGCGGCGTAGCAATCCTGCAGCCGCTCGGCAACGATACGCACCGCGCGCACGTCGAACAGCTCATCAAAGGCGAGATGCTTTTTCTGCATTTTGCGCCAGATGCTGTAGATATGCTTAGGCCGGCCGTAGACTTCGGCCTTCACGCCCTCTTCTTTGATCGATTTGCGCAGCCCGCCGACGAACTCCTCAATGTAGTGTTCGCGGTCAATTCGACGCTCGTGCAGCAGTTTTGCGATGCGTTTGTATTCGGCCGGGTGCAGATAGCGGAAGCAGTAATCCTCCAGCTCCCACTTCAGCTGGCCGATGCCTAACCGGTTCGCCAGCGGGGCGTAGATGTTGGTGCACTCTTTCGCCGCCAGCACGCGCTCGTCTTCCGGCGCGTCTTTAACTTCGCGCAGATGCGCCACGCGCTCGGCGAGCTTAATGACTACGCAGCGGAAGTCGTCCACCATCGCCAGCAGCATACGGCGAACGTTATCGACCTGTTCGGAAGAGACGGAGTCGGTATGGGTGGCCTTAAGCTGGCGGATAGCCGCCATATCGCGCACACCGTGAATAAGCGCCACCACGGATGTGCCTACGCTTTCCCGCAGGACCTCTTCGCTTACCACTTCAGCATCCGCCAGCGGGAACAACAGCGCCGCCTGCAGCGTTTCGATATCCATGCTCAGCATAGAGAGGATTTCAACCATCTCAATGCCGCGCCACAGCAGCAGCTCGGCGTCCGGATGCCCTGCGGTGGTGCGCAGACAGTAGGACCAGGTTTCGGTTAAGCGCTCACACGACTGCTGGCTGGCAATTCCCAGACTTGCGATCCATTTTTGTGGGTCAAATTCACCAGCCTTATTAAGATGTGCACTTCTTACCGCAACCATCGTCCTCTCCTTTTGGGACTCTGCCTGTCGAATTCGACAAGCCGTAACTATTCTTTATGCTCAAACAACGCCATTGATTCCAGATGCCCAGTGTGGGGGAACATATCTAACATTGCCAGACGCTGAATCTGGTAACCCGCCCGCAATAACGCCTCGCTGTCCCGGGCAAGGGTTGCCGGATTACAGGAGACATACACCACGCGCTTAGGCGCGAGTTTAATAATATGTTGCATCACGCCAGGTGCGCCAGCGCGCGCGGGATCGAGCAGAACTTTATCGAAACCGTGCTTCGCCCAGGGCTGCTGCGTCACGTCCTCTTCCAGGTTCTCATGGAAGAAGGTCACATTGTGCAGGCCGTTGTGGCTGGCGTTATCGCGCCCCTTTTCCACCAGCGCGGCGACGCCTTCCACCCCCACGACGCTGTGGGCACGTTTTGCCAGCGGCAGGGTAAAATTCCCCATTCCACAGAACAGATCGAGCACCCGGTCGCCCGGCTGGACGTCAAGCCAGTCAAGGGCCGTTGCCACCATCTGCTGGTTCACGCCATCGTTAACCTGAATAAAGTCCCGCGGGCTGAACGTTAAGCGTAGCCCGTCTGAGTCATACCAGGGCGTTTCTCCGCTAAGCTGCTCAAGTATCTCGCTTTGTGGGGCAAGGTACAGCGCGAGCTGATGGGAATGCGAAAAGCGTTCCAGTTTTTCGCGGTCTTGCGCCGTAAGCGGCGCAGTATGGCGCAGCACCATAAGCGGACCGCCGTTTGCCAACACCAGCTCCACATGGCCCAGCTGGCGTTTGCCCTGTAGCTCCTCCAGGCATTCGCGCACCGCCGGGAGCAGTGCTTCAAGTTGGGGCACCATAACAGGGCACTGATGCACATCCACGATATCGCTGGAGTTAGCCTTACGAAATCCCATCTCCAGCCGCTCCTGTTTGGGCTGCCAGTTCAGGCTCAACCGCGCACGGCGGCGATAACCCCAGGGCTTGTCGGCGATAATAGCGTTCACCTCATGCTTCAGTAATCGCGCTAACGCATTACTTTTGCTTTTCTCCTGCAGGGCAACGCTGGCATGCTGTTGCTGGCAGCCGCCGCAGACGCCAAAGTGCGGGCAACGCGGAATTTCGCGTTCCGGGCTATTATTCAGGCGGCGTTTTACCTGGCCGCGCGCAAACTGCCGTTTATCCTCCGTCAGGGTGACTTCTGCGCGCTCGCCGGGCAGCAGACCGGGGATAAATAACGTTTTACCGTTATGGCGCGCCACGCCCTGCCCGAACGGATCCAGGTCAGTGACATCAACAGTTATGATCTGACGCGTCGTCACGCGTCGCTTTGCAGAGTAGAATTGCGCCATTGCCGGGAAGTATCTCTAATGAACATATTGACTCTAATTGTCCCATAACGGAACTCCATGACCAACTACAGCCTGCGTGCGCGCATGATGATTTTGATCCTCGCCCCTACCGTACTCATTGGTTTGCTGCTGAGCATCTTCTTTGTTGTGCACCGCTATCACGACCTGCAACGTCAGCTGGAAGACGCCGGAGCCAGTATTATCGAGCCGCTGGCGGTCTCAAGCGAATACGGCATGAACCTGCAAAATCGCGAGTCAATCGGCCAGCTGATAAGCGTCTTGCACCGTCGCCACTCGGACATTGTGCGGGCGATTTCGGTGTATGACCAACATAACCGCCTGTTTGTCACCTCTAATTTTCATCTGGATCCCGGCGCACTGCGCATCGCCGACGGCATGCCTTTCCCCCGTCGGCTGAACGTGGTGCGTCATGGCGATATCATGATTTTGCGCACGCCGATCATCTCTGAAAGCTATTCACCTGATGAATCCGCCGTATCGGATGCCAAGCCGGGCAATAATATGCTGGGATATGTGGCGCTGGAGCTGGATCTCAAGTCCGTGCGGCTACAGCAGTACAAAGAGATTTTTATCTCCTCGGTAATGATGCTGTTTTGTATCGGGATCGCCCTGATATTCGGCTGGCGATTGATGCGCGACGTCACCAGCCCCATCCGCAACATGGTCAATACCGTTGACCGCATCCGCCGCGGGCAGCTGGATAGCCGCGTCGAGGGCTTTATGCTCGGCGAGCTGGATATGCTGAAAAACGGCATCAACTCAATGGCGATGTCGCTGGCGGCCTATCACGAAGAGATGCAGCATAACGTCGATCAGGCCACCTCCGATCTGCGCGAAACCCTGGAGCAGATGGAGATCCAGAACGTAGAGCTGGACCTGGCGAAAAAACGTGCTCAGGAAGCGGCACGCATTAAGTCTGAGTTCCTGGCCAATATGTCCCACGAACTGCGCACCCCGCTGAATGGCGTGATTGGCTTTACCCGCCTGACGCTAAAAACCGAACTCAATCCGACCCAGCGCGACCACCTGAACACCATCGAGCGTTCGGCGAATAACCTGCTGACCATCATCAACGACGTGCTGGACTTCTCGAAGCTGGAGGCGGGCAAACTGGTCCTTGAGAGCATTCCCTTCCCGCTGCGCAGTACGCTGGATGAGGTGGTTACTCTGCTGGCCCACTCCTCCCACGATAAGGGGCTGGAGCTGACGCTGAATATCAAAAATGACGTGCCGGATAACGTCATCGGCGATCCGCTGCGTCTGCAGCAGGTGATCACCAACCTGGTGGGCAACGCCATCAAATTTACCGAGAGCGGTAATATCGATGTGCTGGTAGAGAAGCGTGCCCTCAGCAACACCAAGGTGCAGATCGAAGTGCAGATCCGCGATACCGGCATCGGCATCCCCGAGCGCGATCAGTCCCGCCTGTTCCAGGCGTTCCGCCAGGCGGATGCCAGTATCTCCCGCCGCCACGGCGGCACCGGGCTGGGTCTGGTTATCACCCAGAAGCTGGTGAAAGAGATGGGCGGGGATATCTCCTTCCACAGCCAGCCGAACCGGGGCTCCACCTTCTGGTTCCATATCAATCTCGACCTTAATCCTAATGCCCTGACCGACGGGCCGTTGATGGACTGCCTGCAGGGCAAACGTCTCGCCTACGTTGAACCTAACGCCGCGGCCGCCCAGAGCACCCTGGATGTGCTGAGCACCACGCCGTTGGAGGTGATCTACAGCCCGGCCTTCTCCGCGCTGGCGGAGGATCACTACGATATTCTGCTGATGGGCATCCCGGTGACCTTTACCGGCGAGCTGTCCATGCAGCAGGAGCGGCTGGCGAAAGCCGCGTCAATGACCGATTACCTGCTGCTAGCGTTGCCGTGTCACGCCCAGATCAACGCCGAGGAGCTGAAGCACGACGGCGCGGCGGCCTGCCTGCTGAAACCGCTCACCGCCACCCGCCTGCTGCCGGCGCTCACGGAGTATTGCCGCCTGAACGACTACGCGGTGCCGCTCATCAGCGATGAGAATAAGCTGCCGATGACGGTGATGGCCGTGGATGATAACCCCGCCAACCTGAAGCTGATCGGCGTCCTGCTGGAGGATCAGGTGCAGCAGATTGAGCTTTGCGAAAGCGGTGTGAAGGCGGTTGAGCGCGCGAAACAGATGCAGTTTGACCTGATCCTGATGGATATTCAGATGCCGGAGATGGACGGTATTCGTGCCTGCGAGCTGATTCGCCAGCTTCCGCACCAGCAGCAAACGCCGGTCGTGGCCGTTACGGCCCACGCCATGGCCGGGCAGAAAGAGAAGCTGCTGAGCGCCGGCATGAACGACTATCTGGCCAAACCTATTGATGAAGAGAAGCTGCGCACCCTGCTGCTGCGTTACAAGCCCGGCCCGACGACCAGCGCCTGGATCGCCCCGGCCGAAACGCCGGAGCCGCCGGTCAGCAACGACGTGACCTTCGACTGGCAGCTGGCGCTGCGCCAGGCGGCGGGTAAACCGGATCTGGCCCGCGAGATGCTGCAAATGCTGGTGGCGTTCCTGCCGGAAATTCGTAACAAGGTGGAGGAGCAACTGGTGGGTGAAAATCCGCCGGAGCTGCTGGAAGCCATTCATAAGCTGCACGGCAGCTGCGGCTACAGCGGGGTGCCGCGCCTGAAGAATCTCTGCCAGCTGCTGGAGCAGCAGCTGCGTTCTGGCACGCCGGAGAGCGAACTGGAGCCGGAATTCCTGGAGCTGCTGGATGAGATGGATAACGTCACGCGGGAAGCGATGAAAGTACTGGGATCATAATGCCTTCTCTCCCCTGAGGGAGAGGGCCAGGGTGAGTGGGACCATGCGACTCAAGTGGAGGTTCCCCTCACCCTCTCCTCAAAGGAGGGAAGGAGTAAACAATGCCTACACCTCCATTCCCATCTTCAACACCGCGGCAATGTTCCTCGCTGCCATCCGCACGTTTTCTGCGGCCTCTTCCAGCGCCTCCTCCAGCGTGCAAATGGTGTAGATCACGCTGAACACCGCGTCGATACCGTGATCGTGCACCACGCCTACGTCCGCCGTCAGGCTACCGGCGATGCCAATCACCGGTTTGTTGTAGCGCTTAGCGACTTTCGCTACTCCAACCGGCACCTTGCCGTGAATGGTCTGGCTGTCGATGCGCCCTTCGCCGGTGATCACCAGATCGGCATCAGCAACCTGCAGGTCGAGATGCAGGGCATCGGTCACAATCTCAATGCCCTGGCGCAGCTCTGCGCCGCAAAAGGCATAGAGCGCGGCACCCATGCCGCCCGCCGCGCCACCGCCCGCGAGATTTAACACGTCGATATCCAGATCCCGGGCAATAAGCTGCGCATAGTGCGCCAGCGCCTTATCAAGGCGCGCGATCATCTCTGGCGTGGCCCCTTTTTGCGGGCCAAAAACCGCCGTCGCCCCTTCTTTGCCGGTCAGGGGATTGGTGACATCGCAGGCCACCTCAATGCGGCATCCGGCCAGCCGTTTATCCAGCCCGCTGATATCGATGCGCGAGAGCTTATCCAGCTCGCCGCCGCCGGGGCCAATCTGCTCTCCCTGCTCTGTTAACAGCTTCGCCCCTAGCGCCTGCACCATGCCGGCACCGCCGTCGTTGGTGGCACTGCCGCCGATGCCGATAATGATATGTTTCACCCCCGCATCCAGCGCATGGCGGATGAGTTCTCCGGTTCCCCATGAGGTGGTTTTCAGCGGATTGCGCAGCGCAGAGGGCACCATTTCCAGCCCGCTCGCCGCCGCCATTTCGATAAAGGCGCTCTTCTGGTCACCGGAGCGGCCGTAGAATCCCTCTACCGGCTCACCCAGCGGGCCCGTAACCTGCACCCTGACAATTTCGCCCTGGGTGGCGGCCACCATCGCTTCTACGGTGCCCTCTCCGCCATCGGCAACCGGCAGCTTCACATACTCCGCGGTGGGGAAAATTTCGCTAAAGCCTTGTTCGATCGCCGTTGCGACTGCCAGAGCACTCAAACTTTCCTTGTAAGAGTCCGGGGCGATAACTATTTTCATAAGCCGTCCTTACGCATGTTGACTCTTGTAAGCATACACCCGGAAAACCGGAGAGAATGCCGGCCCCGTCAGGAACCGGCGTCAGGCTCAGCGCACCATGCAGGGACGTTTGTTGTTAAAGGTCCACTCCGGGATCAGATACTGCATCGCCATGGCGTCGTCGCGCGCGCCCAGGCCATGTTTCAGGTACAGCTCGTGCGCTTTCATTACCTGGTCCATATCCAGCTCGACCCCCAGACCCGGCGTCGACGGCACCTGCACCATACCGCCCTTAATTTCGAACGGCGCTTTGGTCAGGCGCTGATTGCCCTCCTGCCAGATCCAGTGGGTGTCGATAGCGGTGATGGTGCCCGGCGCGGCGGCGGCCACGTGGGTGAACATCGCCAGCGAGATATCGAAGTGGTTGTTGGAATGGGAGCCCCAGGTCAGGCCGAACTCGTGGCACATCTGCGCCACGCGCACGGAGCCCTGCATGGTCCAGAAGTGCGGGTCCGCCAGCGGAATATCCACCGACTGCAGAGAGAGGGTATGCCCCATCTGGCGCCAGTCGGTGGCGATCATATTGGTGGCGGTAGGCAGGCCGGTGGCGCGACGGAACTCCGCCATCACCTCACGGCCGGAGAAGCCCTGCTCGGCGCCGCACGGATCTTCCGCGTAGGCCAGTACCCCTTTCAGCTGTTTACCGATGCGGATCGCCTCTTCCAGAGACCAGGCACCGTTCGGATCCAGGGTGACGCGCGCTTGCGGGAAGCGTTTCGCCAGGGCAGTAATCGCCTCGGCCTCCTCTTCTCCGGCCAGCACGCCGCCCTTCAGTTTAAAGTCGTTAAAGCCATATTTTTCGTATGCCGCTTCGGCCAGACGTACTACCGCATCCGGGGTCATCGCCTCTTCGTGGCGGATGCGGTACCAGTCCAGCTTCTCTTCCGGCTGGCTCTGATAGGGCAGCGGCGTAAGGTTGCGGTTACCGACAAAGAACAGATAGCCCAGCATCTCCACTTCGCTGCGCTGTTGACCGTCGCCCAGCAGCGAGGCGACGTTGACCCCCAGATGCTGACCCAGCAGATCCAGCAGCGCCGCCTCTATGCCCGTCACCACGTGAATGGTGGTACGCAGATCAAAGGTTTGCAGGCCGCGCCCGCCCGCATCGCGGTCGGCAAAGGTGCTGCGCACGGTGTTGAGAATGTTTTTGTATTCGCCCAGCGGCTTGTCCACCACCAGCGGAATGGCATCTTCCAGGGTTTTGCGGATCTTCTCGCCACCGGGGATTTCGCCTACCCCGGTATGGCCGGAGTTATCTTTAACGATCACGATATTACGGGTGAAGAACGGGGCATGGGCGCCGCTCAGGTTCATCAGCATGCTGTCGTGACCGGCAACCGGCACTATCTGCATGGAGGTTACAACGGGCGTAGTAAAGGTGCTCATAGCGTAATCCTTTTTAATCAGTGGCGACCGAACGCCGGGCGTTTACGGTCAAATGTCCAGCCGGGGATAAGATACTGCATCGGGCCTGCGTCATTGCGCGCGCCCCCTGGCAGCCTCTTATACAGCTCATGGGCTTTCTGGATTTGATCCCAGTCAAGCTCCACGCCAAGCCCAGGCGCATCCGGAACGGCAATCTTGCCGTGCTTAATTTCCAGCGGATTTTTGGTCAGGCGCGCATCGCCCTCCTGCCAGATCCAGTGGGTGTCGATAGCGGTGGGTGTACCCGGTGCGGCAGCGCCGACGTGGGTAAACATGGCCAGCGAAATATCAAAGTGGTTGTTCGAGTGACAGCCCCAGGTCAGCCCCCAGTCGTCGCACAGCTGGGCGACGCGCACCGCGCCGGAGAGCGTCCAGAAGTGGGGATCGGCCAGCGGAATGTCCACCGCGTTCAGCATCACCGCGTGGCCCATTTCACGCCAGTTGGTAGCAATCATATTGGTGGCGACCGGCAGGCCGGTGGCGCGGCGAAACTCCGCCATCACCTCCCGACCCGAGAACCCCTGCTCGGCCCCGCAGGGATCTTCCGCGTAGGTCAGCACATCCCCCAGCCCTTTGCACAGGGAGATGGCTTCATCAAGCAGCCAGGCGCCGTTGGGGTCGACGGTGATCCGCGCATCCGGGAAGCGTTTTTTCAGGGCACGGGCGCTGTCGATCTCCTGCTCGCCCGGCAATACGCCACCCTTCAGTTTGAAATCTTTAAAGCCATAGCGATCCTGCGCCGCCTCGGCCAGACGCACCACCGCCTCGCTGGAGAGCGCCTCCTGATGGCGCAGGTGATACCAGTCGTGATTGCCCGGCGTACTTGCCAGATAGGGGAGATCGGTTTTATGGCGGTCACCGATATAGAACAGATAGCCGAGCACGGTAACCGCATCACGCTGTTTGCCCGGGCCAAGCAGTTCGCAGACCGGCACGTTCAGCGCTTTGCCCAGCAGATCCAGCAGGGCGGCTTCCAGCGCGGCGACGGCATTGACCCGCAGTTCGAAGGTCCAGGCCCCTTTGCCGAAGGTATCAAAATCGGCAGACTGATTGCCTTTGTGAACCTGCTGCACCACTTTGTTCAGGCGGGCGATCTCCTGCCCCACCACCTGCGGGATAGCATCTACCAGCGTCTGGTAGATTACCTCTCCACCAGGAGCTTCGCCCACGCCGGTATTCCCGGCGCTGTCGGTCAGTACCACGATATTGCGGGTGAAGTAAGCGCTATGCGCCCCGCCGATATTGAGCAGCATGCTGTCGTACCCGGCAACGGGGATTACCTGCATATCGGTGACAACGGGAGTGGATTGCGTGGTCATCAGACGCGTCCTCCTGTCGGTTTCAGTTCAATACGTTTGATATCGCCCACCAGCACCAGATAACTCAGTACCGCCACCAGGGCGTGGATACCCACATAAATCAGCGCGCCGTTAAAGGAGCCGGTGGTGCCGACGATATAGCCGATGGCGATCGGGGTGACGATCCCGGAAATATTGCCGAACATATTGAACAGGCCGCCGCTCAGGCCGCTGATCTCTTTCGGGGCGGTATCCGCCATAACGGCCCAGCCCAGCGCGCCGATACCTTTACCGAAGAAGGCCATCGCCATAAAGCCGATAATCATCCACTCTGCATCCACATAGTTACAGACCACCATGCTCATGGAGAGCAGCATCCCCAGCACGATAGGCGTTTTACGGGCGATATTCAGCGACCCGGTGCGGCGCATCAGCCAGTCGGAGATCACCCCGCCCAGAACCCCGCCAACAAAGCCGCAGATCGCCGGGATAGAGGCGACAAAGCCCGCCTTCAGAATCGACATTCCGCGCGCCTGCACCAGATAAACCGGGAACCAGGTGATAAAGAAGTAGGTTAAGGCGTTGATGCAGTACTGCCCCAGGTAGACCCCGATCATCATTCGGGAGCCAATAAGTTGCTTAATCTGCGCCCACTTTTGGCTGAACGGCACTTTCACCTGGTCTTTCTTCTGATCCATGTTGATCAGCGCGCCGCCTTCGGCGATGTACTCCAGCTCTTTTTTGTTCACGCCCGGATGCTGGTTCGGTTCGTGGATCACTTTCAGCCAGATGAAGCTGATAACGATCCCAAGCCCGCCCATAAAGAAGAAGACGTGCGACCAGCCCACCTCGTGCGTCAGCCAGCCCATGATCGGGGCGAAGATCACGGTCGCGAAGTATTGCGCCGAGTTAAAAATTGCCACCGCGGTGCCCCTCTCCTGCGCCGGGAACCAGGCCGCCACGATACGGCTGTTGCCGGGGAAAGAAGGCGCCTCTGCCAGCCCTACCAGGAAGCGCAGCGTAAAGAGCGCAACGATGATGCCAAAGCCGTTAAAGACATCGACAAAGCCCTGCAGGAGGGTAAACATAGACCAGATAAAGATGGACCAGAAATAGACGCGTTTGGAGCCGAAGCGGTCAAGCAGCCAGCCGCCGGGGATCTGGCCGATAACATAGGCCCATGAAAATGCGGAGAAAACGTAACCCATACCGACAGGATCGAGGCCGATATCTTTTGCCATTTCCGAACCGGCAATCGACAGGGTGGCGCGGTCGCCGTAGTTAAAGGATGTGACGATAAACAACATCACCACTATCCAGTAGCGAGCGTTGGTGCGCTTCTCAGCGCTGCTCGCCGCGTGGCTAAATGTACTCATTGTTGCACTCCTGAATCATAGCTTTTTTCGCTACGTTCATTCTGAACAGCACAACCTGTAGGGTAATCAGAATGACGTGTTAGTGTTCGGCAGTTTTTGTACGTTCAAGGTCGTATGCGCCTTGTTGACTGCTGATTTTGAACTGGCGAGAAAAGTATAAGAAAGGGGCTGGCGCTCCCTCACCGTGCAACACCACAACATTAGCGCCAGGGTTTGTGGTTGTTTATGGCATAAGCCCAACCCGATGGAAGCAAGTTCACGGAAACGTGGCTTAAGGAGAATATGAGCGGGGAGAAAGCGCAGAGTGTGAATCAGGTCGCTTGACGTGCAGAGAAGCCCTCCCGCGACCGGGAGGGCGGAAGATTTAGCCGAGCAGCGTACCCCAGTGTTCAACCCAGGGGTTAGACTCGCTTTCCGGTTCCGGATGCTCAGTGGCGTCGATGAGCAGCATCTCACCCACCCGTTTCGCGCTTTGTTCCTGTAAGAGCGCGTCAAACTTCTTACCACCGCCGCAAAAGTTCGCATAAGAGCTGTCGCCAAGGGCAATAATGCCGTAGCGCATCTCAGGCTGGTAACCAAGCTGGTCTTTAAGGGCCTGGAACAGCGGCATGATGCTGTCGGGCAGATCGCCCTGCCCGGTGGTGGAGGTCACCACCAGCGCAAACTGGCCCTGATACTTCTGCCAGTCGGCCAGTTCAGGATCTTCGTAAACCGTGGCTTTATGTCCCATTCCTCCCAGAATGGCCTCGGCCTCTTCTGCAACTAACAGCGAGTTACCGTACATGGTACCGACAAAAATTCCGACCTCTGCCATCTTTTACTCCCTCGGGTAAATACTATTGGTGTTCATCCTGAACGCTGGGGCCAGCAAACTCAACCCTTTCATTTTCGGGGAGTTGTCCTCGCCAGCCAAAGTGTGACAGCGCCTGCATCCAGACATTATCCAGCCCGGCCCGGATCGTCAGCGGCTCGCCGGTGAAGGGGTGGGTCAGGCTTAACTGGCTGGCATGCAGCATCAGACGGTTGCAGCCAAAATGTTCGGCCGCGCTGCGGTTCTGACGCAGATCGCCGTGCTTGCTGTCGCCGATAATCGGATGGCGAAGATGGGCAAGATGGCGGCGTAACTGGTGTTTGCGCCCGGTTTTCGGCTCAAGCGCCACCAGACTATAGCGCGTGGTGGGAAATTTGCTGGTGGCAACGGGCATTTCGGTGGTGGCGAGACCGCAATAATCGGTCACCGCCGGCTGCGGCCCTTTATCCTCGCGGGCGTACTTATCGGCGATTTTATCCAGCTCTTCTACCAGCGGATAATCGAGGGTCGCCGCGTCCGTCAGCCAGCCGCGCACGATGGCGTGGTAGCGTTTCTGAATCTGATGGTGTTCAAACTGCTGCGACAGCAGGCGGCCCGCCTCGCTCGACAGCCCCATCAGCAGAACCCCGGAGGTGGGCCTGTCGAGGCGGTGGGCGGTAAAAACGTGCTGGCCAATCTGGTCGCGCACGGTCTGCATCACCACCACCTTTTCATCGCGATCCAGCCAGCTGCGGTGTACCAGCCAGCCGGAAGGCTTGTTAACCGCCACCAGCCACTCGTCCTGATAGAGGATCTCAATCATGCGTCGCCGCCGAACAGGGCGTCCAGCGCCTGCAGCTCTGCCAGCATCATCTCCCGGGAGGGATGGGCGGCATCCAGCGCCATTTCATAATAGGGGGCGACGGCAAAGGTCTGCGGCAGCGGGTGGCCGCCGTCAATCAGGGCATGCATCCGCGGAATAAGCACCCACTGCAGCCACTCAAAGGGCGCCAGGGTGTCGAGGCAGAAAGGTTGCGTGCTGGCAAAGGCCTCCGGCTGCGGAGAGGTGGACTGCCAGAGCTGTTGCTCGCGCATTAAAGCTTCGAGGGCGTGCAGTTGCGCACGCACGCTTTCGTGACGGGTCATAGAGCCTCCACTGAAAATCTGAACGGCGCGCAGCATAGCAGAGACCACGCAGAAATAAAAAAAGGGAGCACTGTAGAAACAGTGCTCCCGGTTCGTTTCGCAGCCATCCAGCTACTTTTAGTGCTCCCTGCTCATCCGTGACAACTTTTCCTCTGACCCTGGGGTCTGGTCGTCCGTCTCCATTGCATCCTGCACACATCGTCCTGATGTGACTGCCTCATCCCGAGACTTCCTGGCCTTCCTGACCCACCGGACATCCTGACCGGTTCTCGTTCTCCTTCCTGGAGGTGTCCTTCACGCGTCCTGCGTTATCCTTTTGCTTCACTCCTGAAGCCTTCCCTGCAACGCCTTCCCGACGTGTCCTTGACTGAGAAACGCCATCATCCTGATGTTCGTCTCTCGTGTCGGCATCCTGTCGACAGGTAAAGAATCCGCTATTCCGCCTCGTCTTACAAGGCAGGGTGTAAGCCACATTGAGGTACTGCCTTATGAATAGCTGCGCATAGATAGCAGTAACGTGTTGAATCTGCTTCCTTTAAAAGAAAACAGTAAATGCGAAATGTTTTAACGTAACGGCGATCTCTTACAACCTCTGTAAGAGATCTCTCACAGATGCGATGGTACTCAGGATTACACGACGGGATGAAGTTGGTTGAGGAAATCCGCAAGGGAAGGCGCCAGGGTCTGACGTTTGCGGGTGCCGAGCGTCTCCCGAACCACCTCTCCGGAGAGGTTGCAGACTGAAATGACATCCAGTTCGCTCTCAAGAGTGGCAATGAAAAACGTAGGCGATAGCTTAAGGCGTTTCTGCGTCACCAGATGACCAATCAGATTTTCCTGCACGCGCTGAAAATCATCTTCGTTCCAGGTTTGCAGCAGTATCATCTGCTGTCCTGCAAAGCGGGCGGTCATATCTCCGGCAAACTGGGTAGCATAGAATGCCGGGATCGCAGGTTGTACCACAATGTCCATTGCGCGTTCAACGGCATTTACATTCTGCCCGGCCGTAAAGGGCTGCGGCTGCCAGGTTACCGTTCCGCCGGAGGCGGTAATAATGCAGGGCGAAGGGATGTCCGTATAGGCTTCGCTCTGGGGCCATGTGCCCTTCTCTTCATGCCAGGCATCGCAATAACGCGTGGTAAATCCGTTTAAGGCAGCAGCAGTCTCTTTATCCACCGGTTTCTCTCTTCACATAAGCCAGGATACACTCACCGCATAGTTTAACGTTAAAGCGACGACGAAACATGTCTTACGAAGAAAATCAGGCTCTGAAAGGGCTGACCCTGGGTAAAACCACCGACTACCGCGACCTCTACGATGCCAGCCTGCTTCAGGGGGTTCCCCGCAGCCTCAACCGCGATCCGCTGGGTCTGAGCGCGGACGCCCTGCCGTTTCACGGCGGCGATATCTGGACGCTGTACGAACTCTCCTGGCTAAACGCGCGCGGCCTCCCTCAGGTAGCGGTGGGTCACGTCGAGCTGGATCACGCCAGCGTCAATCTGGTGGAGTCCAAAAGCTTTAAGCTCTACCTCAACAGCTTTAACCAGACGCGATTCAACAGTTGGGAAGAGGTGCAGCAGACTCTGGAGCGCGATCTCAGCGCCTGCGCCCAGGGCAAAGTCTCAGTCGCGCTTTATCGCCTGAAGGAGCTGGAAGGCCAGCCCATTGCCCACTTCCACGGCACCTGCATTGATGAGCAGGATATCGCGATCGATAATTATGAGTTCGACACAGCCTATCTGCACAACGCCGCCAGCGGCAAGGTGGTGGAAGAGACGCTGGTGAGCCACCTGCTGAAATCCAACTGCCTGATCACCCATCAGCCGGACTGGGGCTCGGTACAGATTCAGTATCGCGGGGCAAAAATCGATCGCGAGAAACTGCTGCGCTACCTGGTCTCTTTCCGCCATCACAACGAGTTCCACGAGCAGTGCGTGGAGCGTATTTTTAATGACATCCTGCGCTTCTGCCAGCCGGAGTCGCTCAGCGTCTATGCCCGCTACACCCGCCGCGGCGGCCTGGATATCAACCCGTGGCGCAGTAACACCGACTTTATCCCGGCAACGGGACGCCTGGTGCGGCAGTAAACTAAACAATTTCGCAATAATGCGCGGTCCATTCCGCGCTTTGGGTTGTGAAACGTCATAAGCCAGGGCTATTGTAATCAACAGGGAAAGACGATAAACGTCCCGTAAGGAGCTCACTTGATTACACATATTAGCCCCCTTGGCTCTATGGATATGTTGTCGCAGCTGGAAGTGGACATGCTGAAAAGCACGGCCAGCAGCGATCTTTATCAACTGTTTCGCAACTGTTCTCTTGCCGTTCTGAACTCCGGAAGCCTGACCGATAACAGCAAAGAGCTGCTGTCCCGCTTTGAAAGCTTCGATATAAACGTGTTGCGCCGGGAACGTGGCGTGAAGCTCGAGCTTATCAATCCGCCGGAAGATGCCTTCGTTGACGGGCGTATCATTCGTTCACTGCAGGCCAACCTCTTTGCGGTGCTGCGCGACATCCTCTTTGTTAACGGCCAAATCAGCAATGCCGGGCGCTTCCAGCATCTTAATTTAGAAAGCTCAGCCCATATCACCAACCTGGTGTTTTCGATTCTGCGTAACGCCCGTGCCCTGCACGTGGGCGAGGCCCCCAGCATGGTAGTGTGCTGGGGCGGCCACTCCATTAACGAAACCGAGTATCTTTATGCCCGCCGGGTAGGCACCCAGCTGGGGCTGCGCGAGCTGAACATCTGCACCGGCTGCGGGCCAGGCGCCATGGAAGCACCGATGAAGGGCGCGGCGGTAGGCCATGCGCAGCAGCGTTTTAAAGAGGGGCGCTTTATTGGCATGACCGAGCCGTCAATTATTGCCGCTGAGCCGCCAAACCCGCTGGTGAACGAGCTGATCATCATGCCGGATATCGAAAAACGCCTTGAGGCGTTCGTCCGTATCGCACACGGGATTATTATCTTCCCGGGCGGCGTGGGCACGGCAGAAGAGCTGCTTTACCTGCTGGGGATCCTGATGCACCCGGCCAACCAGAACCAGGTACTTCCGCTGATCCTTACCGGCCCGAAAGAGAGCGCCGACTACTTCCGCGTGCTGGATGAGTTTATTGTTCACACTCTGGGAGAATCAGCGCGTCGCCACTACCGCATTATTATTGACGATGCGCCCGAAGTGGCGCGGCAGATGAAAAAAGCGATGCCGCTGGTGAAAGAGAACCGCCGCGACACCGGGGATGCCTACAGCTTCAACTGGTCGATTCGCATTTCACCAGATCTGCAGATCCCGTTCGAGCCTTCCCATGCGAACATGGCGAATCTGAAGCTTTACCCTGACCAGCCGGTAGAGGTGCTTGCCGCCGATCTGCGCCGCGCCTTCTCGGGCATTGTGGCCGGGAACGTCAAAGAGGTGGGGATCCGCGCCATCGAAGAGTTTGGCCCTTACAAGATCCATGGCGACAGCGAAATGATGCGCCGTATGGATGACCTGCTGCAGGGCTTTGTGGCCCAGCACCGTATGAAGTTGCCTGGCTCTGCCTATATTCCTTGCTACGAAATCTGCGCTTAACCACGCTTCGCCCGGCTTAACGGCCGGGCACCCCTTCCCGCTTTCGCCCTATCAGAGCTATACGTTCACACCGTCCGGCTTACATAAGAGCAATAACGACATATCGATGGCCCGACCATTACCTGAACTTATATTTCACTATTGCCGACCCTTAACGCAAACGATTACCAACCCAGGTGAACCGTAAATAATCAGCCTTAATCAAAACTATCTGCAAGAAAACGCTAAAAACCGCTGCCTTTACAGCGTAAGCCACCTATCTTCCTGACAACTCTTTCAGGCCATATGTCGTTAATGGTAGCCTGCGCGCGCGTTAATGCGCCTTGATGTTTTTTTAGCAGATAAATGGTCTATAGATACCCACTTCATAAGTAGATTATTGCAATTGGGATCGCGATCACTGAAGGATTCATAACGAAAATGTATCTTTCCGCCCGAAAATAGTTACGGGCAAAAATTATAAAAAAACCGTCACTGAACGAATTTCATATTACCGTCAGGCGTTTTTTCATCGGATTTGACTAAAAACCTGACAATTCGCTTCCTCCAGGAGATACAGATGGAAACTACTCAAACCAGCACCGTTGCTTCGATTGAATCCCGAAGCGGCTGGCGCAAAACGGATACCATGTGGATGCTTGGCCTGTATGGCACGGCAATCGGCGCTGGTGTGCTGTTCCTTCCAATCAACGCAGGCGTTGGCGGTCTGATCCCGCTGATTATCATGGCTATCATTGCCTTCCCGATGACCTTCTTCGCACACCGCGGCCTGACCCGCTTCGTGCTTTCCGGTAAAAACCCGGGCGAAGACATCACTGAAGTGGTTGAAGAGCACTTCGGCGTAGGCGCAGGTAAACTGATCACCCTGCTCTACTTCTTCGCGATTTACCCTATTCTGCTGGTTTACAGCGTGGCGATTACCAACACCGTTGAGAGCTTTATGGCGCACCAGCTGCACATAACGCCGCCGCCGCGCGCTATTCTCTCCCTGATCCTGATTGTCGGCATGATGACCATCGTGCGCTTCGGCGAGCAGATGATCGTTAAGGCGATGAGCGTGCTGGTCTTCCCGTTCGTTGCGGCCCTGATGGTGCTGGCTCTGTACCTGATCCCACAGTGGAACGGTGCGGTGCTGGAAACCCTCTCCCTGAACAGCGCAACCGCGACCGGTAACGGCCTGCTGCTGACGCTGTGGCTGGCGATCCCGGTGATGGTTTTCTCCTTTAACCACTCGCCGATCATCTCCTCCTTTGCGGTAGCGAAGCGTGAAGAGTACGGCGATAAAGCCGAGAAGAAGTGCTCCAGCATCCTGGCTCGCGCGCACATTATGATGGTGCTGACCGTTATGTTCTTCGTCTTCAGCTGCGTACTCAGCCTCTCCCCGGCAGATCTGGCGGAGGCGAAGGCGCAGAACATCTCCATTCTCTCTTACCTGGCGAACCACTTTAACGCCCCGGTAATTGCCTGGATGGCACCGATTATCGCCATTATCGCTATCACCAAATCCTTCCTCGGCCACTACCTGGGCGCGCGTGAAGGCTTTAACGGTATGGTGATCAAATCTCTGCGCGGTAAAGGCAAGAGCATTGAAGTCAACAAGCTGAACAAAATCACCGCGCTGTTTATGCTGCTGACCACCTGGGCAGTTGCTACCCTGAACCCGAGCATCCTCGGGATGATCGAAACTCTGGGCGGCCCGGTTATCGCGATGATTCTGTTCCTGATGCCGATGTATGCCATTCAGAAAGTACCGGCGATGCGTAAATACAGCGGCCATATCAGCAACGTCTTCGTTGTGATTATGGGTCTGATTGCTATCTCCGCTATTTTCTACTCGCTGTTTGCCTAATCCCTCCCGCGCCGTCTTCGGACGGCGCACCTTAAGACTTCCCAGACTGAAAGCCACGGACGCATCATGATTAGCGTATTCGATATTTTTAAAATCGGCATTGGCCCCTCCAGCTCACATACCGTTGGCCCAATGAAAGCCGGTAAACAATTCACGGACGATCTTATTACTCGCGGCATGCTGCACGACGTCACCCGCGTGGTGGTGGACGTGTACGGTTCGCTCTCGTTGACCGGTAAAGGTCACCATACAGACATCGCGATTATTATGGGTCTGGCGGGTAACCTGCCGGATACCGTCGATATCGACGCCATTCCCAGTTTTATTCAGGACGTAAATACCCATGGTCGTCTGCTGCTGGCCAACGGCGAGCATGAAGTGGAATTCCCGGTAGACCACTGCATGAATTTCCATGCGGATAACCTCTCCCTGCACGAAAACGGCATGCGCATTACCGCGCTGGCAGGCGATAAGGTGCTCTACAGCCAGACCTACTACTCCATCGGCGGCGGGTTTATCGTCGACGAAGAACACTTTGGACAGAGCACCAGCGCCCCGGTGGCGGTGCCCTATCCGTACAAATCGGCGGCCGATCTCCAGCGTCACTGCCAGGAGAGCGGGCTCTCCCTCTCCGGTCTGATGATGAAAAACGAGCTGGCGCTGCACAGCAAAGAAGCGCTGGAGCAGCATTTTGCCAACGTCTGGGAAGTGATGCGCGGCGGTATCGAGCGTGGCATCACCACCGAAGGCGTGCTGCCGGGTAAACTGCGCGTGCCGCGTCGTGCCGCCGCGCTGCGCCGTATGCTGGTGAGCGCCGATAAAACCACCACCGACCCGATGGCAGTGGTGGACTGGATCAACATGTTCGCACTGGCGGTTAACGAAGAGAACGCCGCTGGCGGGCGTGTGGTCACCGCCCCAACCAACGGCGCCTGCGGCATCGTTCCGGCCGTGCTGGCTTACTACGATAAGTTTATCCGCGAAGTAAACGCTAACTCATTGGCGCGCTACTTACTGGTCGCCAGCGCCGTTGGCTCGCTCTATAAGATGAACGCCTCTATCTCCGGCGCGGAAGTGGGCTGCCAGGGCGAAGTGGGCGTGGCCTGCTCGATGGCGGCGGCGGGCCTTGCCGAGCTGTTGGGCGGTAGCCCGACTCAGGTGTGCGTTGCGGCCGAGATTGGCATGGAGCATAACCTGGGTCTCACCTGCGACCCGGTAGCCGGCCAGGTGCAGGTTCCCTGCATTGAGCGTAACGCTATTGCCTCTGTTAAAGCGGTTAACGCCGCGCGCATGGCCCTGCGCCGGACCAGCGAGCCGCGCGTCTGCCTCGATAAAGTTATCGAAACCATGTATGAGACCGGGAAAGACATGAACCCCAAATACCGCGAAACCTCCCGCGGCGGTCTGGCGATGAAGATTGTCGCCTGCGACTGACCCATAGCGCCTCGCTTTTGCGAGGCGCTTTCCCGTTTTGCCTACCCTTCGTAGTTTCATCCCGCCGACAGTGATACCCTTTAGTCAGAAGATGAAAGGAGATTATCTGTGGCTGTTCATTTGCTTATTGTTGACGCGCTTAACCTGATCCGCCGTATCCATGCGGTGCAGGGCACCCCCTGCAAGGAAACCTGCCTTAACGCGCTGGAACAGCTGATCCGCCATAGCCAGCCCACCCACGCGGTAGCGGTGTTTGACGACGAGGCGCGTAACCGCGGCTGGCGACACCAGCGTCTGCCCGACTATAAAGCCGGACGCGCGCCCATGCCCGACGATCTGCACAGTGAAATGCCCGCCATTCGCCGCGCCTTTGAACAGCGCGGCGTGCCCTGCTGGGGCGCCGAGGGGAACGAAGCCGACGATCTCGCTGCCACCCTGGCGGTAAAGGTCGCGGGCGCAGGCCATCAGGCGACTATCGTCTCGACCGACAAAGGCTATTGCCAGCTGCTCTCTCCCACCATCCTTATCCGGGACTATTTTCAGAAACGCTGGCTGGATGCGCCCTTTATCGCCAGCGAGTTCGGCGTCTCACCGCAGCAGTTGCCCGACTACTGGGGGCTGGCCGGTATTAGCAGTTCGAAAGTGCCGGGCGTTGCCGGGATCGGGCCGAAAAGCGCAGCGCAGCTGCTCACCGACTTTGGCAATCTGGAAGGGATATACGCCCGTCTGGATGAGGTGCCGGAGAAGTGGCGTAAGAAGCTGGAAACGCACAGGGAGATGGCCTTTATCTGCCGGGAAGTGGCCCGGTTACAGACCGATTTACAGCTGGACGGGAATTTACAGCAGTTGCGGCTGGAGCGGTAATTGCCTTTCACCTAAGCCTGGTGCGGTAGTAGACCCTAACCCTCTCCCCGCAGGGGAGAGGGGACTGTCTGATGCGGTCTTGGTCTATTCTCCCTCTCCGCTTTGGGGAGAGGGCCGGGGTGAGGGGAAAGACTAGCGCTCGTCCCGACGCCCGCCCACCGCCGCCCACCAGCGACGAATGTGCACCGTCACCTCTTCGCGGTCGTGATAGAGCTGGCGCGCCTGGATCACCACGTTAATACCGTGCTGATCCATCTGCTCCTGGATAAAGGCCAGGTTCTGCGACACTTCTTCATAGCGCTTTTTCATCGGCAGCTTGAGGTTAAAGATAGTCTCACGGCACCAGCCGTTCACCAGCCAGGAGGCCATCAGCGCCGCCACTTTTGCCGGTTTTTCTACCATGTCGCACACCATCCAGGAGATGTTATTGCGGGTTGGACGATAGCGGAAGCCATCTTCACGCAGCCAGGTCACCTGCCCGGTATCCATCAGGCTTTGCGCCATCGGGCCGTTATCTACCGAGGCCACCCACATGTTGCGTTTCACCAGCTGATAGGTCCAGCCACCCGGACAGGCCCCGAGATCCACCGCGTACATACCGTTTGCCAGACGCTCATCCCACTCATCGGCCGGAATAAAGACGTGGAAGGCCTCTTCCAGCTTCAGCGTCGAGCGGCTCGGCGCATCGGCCGGGAACTTAAGACGCGGAATACCCATAAAGAATGGCGAGTTGTTGGTGGTAAGGGAGTAACCGGCGTAACAGCAGCCCGGCGCGATAAAGAAGATGTGCACCACCGGACGCTTCGGCGTCTCGTAGTTGGTGAGCACGCCCGCATCGCGCAGCGCCGCACGCAGCGGCACGGTAAACTTACGGCAAAACTTCATCAGCTCTTTGCTTTCGTTGGTGTCGGCAACCTCAACGCGCAGTTCGCCGCCCTTCTCAACTACACCCTGCAACATACCGACGATAGGGGTGATACGATCTTCAGGTGGAAGATCCTTGAGCAGCTCGCCGGCCACAAACATCTGGCGGGCAAAAATCAGGGAGTTGAACGGCAGTTCGCGCACCAGCTTTTCAGCGTCGTCGGGCTGATAACACTCAAAGATTACATAGCCCGAATTCTCTTTCACACGGGCAAAGCCAAACACGTCACGTCTGGCGGCTTTATCGGTGATTTCCGCTGCGCACTCTTTTTCAAAGCCCGGGCGACAATATAAGACAACTTTATTCATGAACAACGCCCTTGCGTTTCAGACGGATAGAACCAATTAACATTAACACCCACCCCACCAGGAAGCAGACGCCGCCGACGGGGGTAACAAACGCCCACAGGCGCAGATGCGAGAGCGCCAGGCAGTAGAGGCTGCCGCTAAACAGCACGGTTCCTAGTGCGAGGAAGACGCTGCTCCAGTAAAACCAGATGCTGATACGACGCTGCATCGCAACGGCCAGACCGAAGATCGCCAGGGTGTGAAATGCCTGATACTCCAGACCTGTCTGGAGCCAGCCCATCTCAACCACACCCAGAGATTTACTTAATACATGCGCCCCAAAGGCGCCCAGCGCAACAAAAATAAAGCCACTTACCGCAGCAAAAATCAGCATGAAACGGCTGGTCATGTTCCTGTCCCTAAATCATGCGTGCAGGCACGCGAAGTTATCTATTGCTCATAGCGAAAGCGGAATTTTTCTTGCTCACTGGCCGCTTTCGCCAGGATCCACTGCCGGAAGGCGGCTATTTTACCCAGTTCTGCCTGGCTGTCATGACAAACCAGATAAAACGCATTCTTGCTGACCAGAACATCATTAAAAGGGCAGACCAGACGGCCGGCCTCAATTTCGGACTGGGCCATCACGTTGTTCGCCAACGCTACGCCCTGCCCGTGAATGGCAGCCTGTAACACCATCGCGCTATGGCTAAAGATGGGTCCCTGCTGCACGTTAATATGGTTCAAACCCAGCTGGCGGGTATAAGTTTGCCAGTCGCGGCGGGACGCATCGTGTAAAAGCGTATGTTGCGCCAGATTAGCCGGCGAAGTTAAGGGCTTTTCACCGGTTAATAATAACGGCGAGCAGACCGGCAGCAGATATTCTGCGTATAATTTTTCAACGCGCAAGCCCGGCCAGTTGCCACGGCCGTAGAAAATCGCCACGTCCACATCATCCGCCAGCTTATCCTCCTGACGGTCCACCGCCTGGATACGAACATCGATTCCCGGATAAGCTGAGTTAAAGCTTGTGAGCCTCGGCACCAGCCACTGAATGGCAAAACTGGGCAATAAACTGACCGTCAGCGCTCCTTTGGCGCTGCGCGCCTGCAGCTTGCGCGTCGCCTCGGTAAGCTGGGAAAAAATCTCTTTGATATCCTGAAAATAGCTTTGCCCCTCCTCGGTTAAAAGAAGAGAACGGTTGCGCCGACGGAACAACTTAAGCCCCAGAAAGTCCTCCAGAGACTTGATTTGATGACTTACTGCGGCCTGCGTCACAAATAGCTCATCGGCCGCACGGGTGAAGCTCAGATGGCGGGCTGCGGCATCAAATACACGTAATGCATTAAGTGGTGGTAATCGCTTGGACATGGCGTTCTGGCTTAGATGTTAACGGTTTTTAACAAACAGGAAACAACAGTTAACCTATTAGTTTTTTTTATCTGAGCCATTATAATTTGTCCGTTGAGGAACTACCAGCAAATACCTATAGTGGCGGCACTTCCTGAGCCGGAACGAAAAGCTGTTTTGGAATGCGTGTTCTGAAGGGGCTTTTGGCTTACGGTTGTGATGTTGTGTTGTTGTGTTTGCAATTGGTCTGCGATTCAGACCACGGTAGGAAAACTACCACCTTTTCACTTCCTGTACATTTACCCTGTCTGTCCATAGTGATTAATGTAGCACCGCCTTATTGCGGTGCTTTTTTTTATCTGCAGTATTCTTACTTATTCAGTTCAACCATCTCTTTAACGTCAGAGCGGTTAATCTGCTGCTTGTTACCGTTAGCATCTTTATACGAGATCATCCCGGTATCATTGTCGGTCTGCGGCTTGCCTTCAGAAACGATAGAACGACCATCGTTAGTGTGCATTACGTAGTTGTTACCAGAACAGGCGCTCAGGGCAAAAGTAAACATACAGGCAGAGATGATTGCAGCAGTCTTTTTCATAATTCTTCTCCTTTAGCAATTAATGCTATTCTTAGCTCGTTTTATGACAGGCTCAAACATTCACCTAACACTCTTCAGCATAACGTGCTTCGTTTGTTATGCCAGGATAAACAGACAATTCTGATAGAGATCAACCTTCTTGCCCTGCCGTCCAATTTGCGCGACGATCGACTCATGACAATGAGGAGTCCCATGAACGCTTTCAGTCCAGCCCATTTTCGCGCCCAGTTTCCGGCGCTGGCCGATGCCGGCGTCTACCTGGACAGCGCCGCAACGGCACTCAAACCGCAGGCGGTAATTGAGGCCACCAATCAGTTTTATAGCCTGAGCGCAGGCAATGTGCATCGCAGCCAGTACGCCGAGGCCCAGCAGCTGACCGCCCGCTATGAGGCGGCCCGGGATCAGGTGGCTAAACTGCTTAATGCCGAAAGCGGCAAGAATATCGTCTGGACGCGCGGCACCACCGAGGCCATTAACATGGTGGCGCAGAGCTATGCCCGTCCCCGCCTGCAACCGGGCGATGAGATCGTCGTCAGCGAAGCCGAGCATCACGCCAATCTGGTGCCCTGGCTGATGGTGGCAGAGCAGACTGGCGCCCGCGTGGTTAAACTGCCGCTGGGGCCAGACTGGCTACCGGACGTTGCGCGTCTGGAGGAGTTCATTACCCCACGCAGCCGGATACTCGCTCTTGGCCAGATGTCCAACGTGACGGGCGGCTGCCCGGATCTCGCCCGGGCCATCGCCATCGCCCATGCCAACAATATGGTGGTAGTGGTGGATGGCGCTCAGGGAGTGGTGCACTTCCCGGCCGATGTCCGGGAGCTGGATATCGACTTCTACGCCTTTTCAGGCCACAAACTTTACGGCCCCACCGGCATCGGCGCCCTGTACGGCAAAGCCGAACTGCTCCAGGAGATGTCTCCCTGGCTCGGCGGCGGCAAAATGATTACCGAGGTGAGCTTCGAGGGTTTTAAAACCCAGCCGGTGCCCTACCGTCTGGAAGCGGGCACGCCAAACGTGGCGGGGGTGATTGGCCTGAGCGCCGCGCTGGAGTGGCTTGCCGATACCGATCTCGCGCAGGCAGAGAGCTGGAGCCGCGGGCTGGCGACCCTTGCAGAAGAAGCATTAAAAACGCGCCCCGGTTTCCGCTCGTTTCGGGTTCAGGACTCCAGCCTGCTGGCGTTTGATTTTGCAGGCATACACCACAGCGATATGGTCACCCTGCTGGCGGGATCGGGCATTGCCCTGCGCGCCGGACAACATTGCGCCCAGCCGCTGCTGGCAGCTATTGGGGTGAGCGGTACGCTGCGCGCCTCTTTTGCACCTTACAACACACAAAACGACGTCGAGGCGCTGGTCGCCGCAGTCGATCGCGCGCTCGCCTTACTGGGGGATGAATGACAAGCCCAACGCTCGCCGGACATCCGTTCGGCACCGTCATCACGGAAGAGACGTTAAAACAGACCTTTGCCTCGCTGAACCAGTGGGAAGATAAATATCGCCAGCTGATCCTGCTCGGCAAACAGCTGCCGGCGCTCTCCGATGAGCTGAAAGCGCAGGCGCAAGAGATCCCAGGCTGCGAAAACCGCGTCTGGCTAGGTTTTACTCAGGCGGGCGATAAGCTGCACTTTTTTGGCGACAGCGAAGGACGCATTGTTCGCGGCCTGCTGGCGGTGCTGCTGACGGCCATTGAAGGTAAAAGCGCGGCGCAGCTGCTGGCTCATAGCCCACTCGCGCTCTTTGATGAGCTGGGGTTACGTGCCCAGCTCAGCGCCTCGCGCAGTCAGGGACTGACCGCGCTCAGTGAGGCAGTGCTGGAGGCGGCGCGTCAGGCCTGACGGCTCGCCTTCGCCATCATCTTCTTCAGGGCGTGAGAGACCGCCACAAAGCCAAAGGAGGCGGTCACCATGGTGGCCGCGCCAAAACCTGAGGCGCAATCCATCCTTTTTGGCCCTTCCGCCGTGCTTTTCATGGCGCACACGCTGCCGTCGGACTGCGGATAAACCAGCGCTTCCGTAGAGAAGACGCAGTCTACACCCAGCTTACCTTTGCTGTTCTTCACTACCCCGAAGTCGCTTTTCAGACGCTCGCGCAGCTTGGCCGCCAGCGGATCCTGAATAGTTTTAGCCAGATCGCTCACCTGAATTTGGGTGGGGTCGATCTGCCCGCCCGCACCGCCGGTAGTCACCAGCGGCACTTTATAGCGTCGGCAGTAAGCGATCAGCGCCGCTTTCGGGCGCACGCTGTCGATAGCATCAATTACATAGCTGTAGCCCGCGCTCATATACTGCGCCACGTTATCGGCGGTAACGAAATCATCGATCACCGTGACCCGGCACTCCGGATTGATCTGGCGAATACGTTCAGCCATGACCTCCGACTTCGCCAGACCTACGCTGTCGCGCAGGGCATGGATCTGACGGTTGGTGTTGGTGACGCACACGTCGTCCATATCAATAAGGGTGATGGCCCCGATACCGGTACGCGCCAGCGCTTCTGCGGCCCACGAGCCCACGCCGCCGATCCCGACCACACAAACATGCGCCCCGGCAAAGAGTTGCAGGGCATTTTCACCGTAAAGACGCGCGGTGCCGCCAAAACGCTGGCGCCAGGCGTCGCTGATTACCACAGACATAAGACCTCAGATGTAAAAAGGGGTGAGAGTAATCCCTCACCCCGGCTCTCTCAGTGAGAGAACGGAAAGCATAGCGTCAGATTATCACATTTAGCCGCTGAAGACGCTGCCGGCGCCAGGGGCGGTCTTCAGCACCCAGACACGGCCATAGTGGTTATACCAGCCCGCACGGTGTCCTGCATCCGGGCCAATACCCTGATAGATATCAAAATGCTGGCCTTTAATCGCACCACCCACGTCCAGCGCAACCATCAGGCGCAGCTCATACTGACCGGAAAATTTCCCGTTGTTGTCCAGCGTCGGCACTTCCGCCAGCAGCGTGGTACCCGGCGGGATGATCGAGCGGTCGGCGGCAACGGATGCCCGGCCAATAAGCGGCACGGCGCTCGATCCTTTCACCGGCGCAAAGTTTTGCGGCTTAAAGAAGACGAATGAAGGGTTCTGCTCCAGCAGTTCGCGCACTTCATATTCGCTGTGCTTCTCGCCCCACTCGCGAATAGCCTGCATCGACATATCTTCACGCTTCACTTCACCCCGGTCGATCAGCACTTTGCCGATGCTGCGGTAGGCGTGGCCGTTCTTGCCGGCGTAGCTAAAGAAGTTCAGCGGGCTGCCGTCGCCAAAGTCGATATAGCCGCTGCCCTGTACGTCCATGATGAAGTTATCCATCAGCGAGTTGCTGTAGGCGAGTATATAGTTGTCGCTCAGGCCGCCCGCATAGATTTCGGCACGTGACGGCAGGCGACCACGTTTTGGCGGCATGCGGTAGATAGGATACTGGAACTCGCCCTGACGGGTGTGGCGCGCCTGCACCACCGGAGTGTAGTAGCCGGTGAACTGGACGTTGCCGTAGTTGTCGGTCCCTTCCATTTGCCAGGCATCAATACCGTACTGGCGCAGGGTGCGGGTATCACCGCCTGCACGCAGCCAGCCCTGCACGGCGTTATAAACGGCGTTCTGAGAACCGTAAAGGCGCGGCGAGGCGGTACGGATCTGGCTTACCTGCTCAGCAAAATCACCGCCATTGATTGGCGCGCCCACGGCATCGGGCTGGTTTACTAAGGAGAAAGGCTGGTTGAATTTCCCGTCTTTATACTGCTGACCGCGATCGGTCGGTTTGGAGGAACAGGCCGCAAGCATGGCTACCAGCGCGCCCGTCATCAGATATTTCGCCCAACGTCCTTTCATCTTATCTCGTCTTTTAGTTGCCCGTTTCTGCAAAATGAAGATAACAAACCGCCGGAGTGATTGAAATGCGATTACATGCCCTGTCGCAAACTTTGCGCAGTAAATAAGCTGAAAAGCCAAAATTGTTCAAAAACCATACTATTAGGGTAATTTTCTCTAAAAAAGGTTGCAACAGAGAGTCAGCGGAGTATAGTGCGCTTCCACGGACGCGGGGTGGAGCAGCCTGGTAGCTCGTCGGGCTCATAACCCGAAGGTCGTCGGTTCAAATCCGGCCCCCGCAACCAATTAAAATTTGATGCAGTACTTTTTTTGCCAGCAGTTCGAATTACAGCAAGGCGGCGACGCAGAGAATCTTAGGAGCTTACTGAAGTAAGTGACTAAGATGAGCGAGGAAAGCCAACGCAGATGTAATTTGAAATGCGCAGCAAAAAAGACGGACGCGGGGTGGAGCAGCCTGGTAGCTCGTCGGGCTCATAACCCGAAGGTCGTCGGTTCAAATCCGGCCCCCGCAACCAATCAAATTTTGAAGAAGTAACTTTTTTGCAAAGCAGAAAGACGGACGCGGGGTGGAGCAGCCTGGTAGCTCGTCGGGCTCATAACCCGAAGGTCGTCGGTTCAAATCCGGCCCCCGCAACCAATACTTCTAAAACAATAAACACCCTTAAGGGTGTTTTTTTGTATCTGCGATTTGTGAATCTGCCGGGTATTACCCCGGCCTCCTGCTACTACCCTCTTCTGGCCAGCGTCGAGGCGTCCGAGAAATACGCCTTGATCCCTGCCAGTATCGACTCCGCCACTTCCTGCTGGAATTTTGCGGTCTTCAGCTTGCGCTCCTCTTGCACGTTACTGATAAAGGCGGTCTCTACCAGAATAGAGGGGATATCCGGCGCCTTCAGCACCGCAAATCCGGCCTGCTCCACGCTGTTTTTGTGCAGCTTGTTCACGCGCCCCAGTTTTCCCAGCACCGCTTTACCAAACTTCAGGCTATCGGTGATGGTGAGTGACTGCACCATATCGAACAGGGCGTGATCCACGTAGCGGTCGCCGCTTTTGCTCACGCCGCCGATCAGATCCGAGGCGTTCTGGGTATCGGCGAGATAGCGCGCCGCTGTACTGGTGGCCCCTTTGGTGGAGAGCGCAAAGACCGAGGAGCCGCTGGGCTGGCGGCTGGTGAAGGCATCCGCATGGATTGACACAAAGAGATCCGCACGCTGTTTTTGCGCCTTGGCGACGCGCACCTTCAGCGGGATAAAGACATCTTCGTTACGCGTCATATAGGCGCGCATATTGCCTTCCCGGTCGATCAGGGCTTTCAGGCGTCGGGCAATCTGCAGAACCACGTCCTTTTCCCGGGTGCGGTATTTGCCCACCGCGCCGGAGTCTTCGCCCCCGTGGCCGGGATCGAGCATGATCACAATCGGGCGGTCGCGCCCGGCTTTACCCGGCTGCGGGCCGCTCTGGGCCGGCGGCACCTGCTTATCAAGATCGCCTTTGTTGTAATCCTCCAGCAGCGCCAGCAGGGGATCCTGGATATCCGTCGCGTTGGCCGGATAGAGATCCATTACCAGACGCTCCTTAAAACCGGCAACCGGCGCCAGAGCAAAGAGCTGGGGCTTAACGTTCTGCTTAAGCTCAAACACCATACGCACGGTTTGCGGGTCAAACTGCCCTACCCGCGCGGATTTGATGAAGGGATCGTCGCCGCGGATCTGCGCCGCCATCCCTTTGAGCACGGAGTTGAGATTAACGCCTTCGATATCCACCACCACACGTTCAGGATTGCTGAGTGCGAATTGCTTATATTTCAGTACGCGATTGGACTCTACCGTCACGCGCGTATAGGTTGATGCCGGCCAGACGCGCACCGCCACCACCTGGCTTGTTGCGGCAAGCCCCACCTGGCTGACGCTAAGCAACCACATTGCCCCGGCCCCCTGTAACAGGCGACGGCGGCTTAAAGCTGTTTTGGATCCCGACATGCTTCTCCCGAGCAAAGAAATCGAATTTATAATCATTACGTCCAGATTGACCGAAAACTTTAACGAATGATGCATAAACTGTCATCCATAAAAGGGTAAACAATTCCGGGCTAACGCAAATACCCCCTAAAGATTTCTTCTGGTCGCCCACAATTTAGGCTTGCACGCGCGGCGATATTCGAATAAAAATACAATAATTACGAATAAAAATTCATTGAGGGTAGTGCCGTGGTAAAGGAGCGTAGAATCGAACTGGTCCAGGGTTTCCGCCATTCTGTTCCCTATATCAACACCCATCGTGGGAAAACCTTTGTGGTGATGCTCGGTGGCGAAGCCATTGAACACGAAAATTTTTCCAGTATTGTCAACGACATCGGCCTGCTGCACAGCCTGGGGATCCGGCTGGTAGTGGTGTATGGGGCGCGTCCGCAGATCGACGCTAATCTGGCGGCCCACCACCATGAGCCCCTCTATCACAAACATACCCGCGTCACCGATGCCAAAACCCTTGAGCTGGTGAAGCAGGCGGCCGGCCTGCTGCAGCTGGATATCACCGCGCGCCTCTCCATGAGCCTGAACAATACGCCCTTGCAGGGGGCGCATATTAACGTGGTGAGCGGTAACTTTATTATTGCCCAGCCGCTTGGGGTGGACGACGGGATAGATTACTGCCATAGCGGGCGCATCCGGCGTATCGACGAAGAGGCGATCCACCGCCAGCTCGACGGCGGCGCCATTGTGCTGATGGGGCCGGTTGCCGTATCCGTTACCGGCGAAAGCTTTAACCTCACCTCGGAAGAGATTGCCACCCAGCTGGCGATCAAACTGAAAGCCGAGAAAATGATCGGCTTCTGCTCATCTCAGGGCGTCACCAACGAGCAGGGGGATATTATCTCCGAGCTGTTCCCCAACGAAGCCCAGGCCCGGGTGGAGTCGCTGGAAGCCCAGGGGGATTATTACTCCGGCACCGTGCGGTTTCTGCGTGGGGCGGTCAAGGCCTGCCGCAGCGGCGTGCGCCGCAGCCACCTTATCAGCTATCAGGAAGATGGCGCGCTGCTGCAGGAGCTTTTCTCCCGCGATGGTATAGGGACGCAGATTGTGATGGAGAGCGCGGAGCAGATCCGGCGCGCCACCATCAATGATATCGGCGGCATTCTGGAGCTGATCCGCCCGCTGGAGCAGCAGGGGATTCTGGTGCGCCGCTCGCGCGAACAGCTGGAGATGGAGATCGATAAATTCACCATCATTCAGCGCGACAATCTCACCATCGCCTGCGCGGCGCTCTACCCTTTCCCGGAGGAGAAAATCGGCGAAATGGCCTGCGTGGCGGTGCATCCGGACTACCGCAGCTCTTCGCGCGGCGAGGTGTTGCTGGAGCGTATTGCCGCCCAGGCGCGGCAGAGCGGGCTGAGCAAGCTTTTTGTGCTTACCACCCGTAGCATTCACTGGTTCCAGGAGCGCGGCTTTACGCCGGTGGATATTGACTCCCTGCCGGAGAGCAAGAAAGAGATGTACAACTATCAGCGCCGCTCTAAGGTACTGATGGCCGACCTTGCCTGACCCTTACAGGCTTTCGAAAATCGCGTTCAGGCCGCTGCGCCGCTCGGTACGGGTGGTCACGGCTTGCGCCAGTACGCTCTCATCACTATAGAGCGACAGGCGGCGGCGGGCGCGGGTGATGGCGGTATAGACCAGCTCCCGGGTCACCACCGGCGACATCTGTTGGGGCAAAATCAGGGCCGCGTGGTCGAACTCCGAGCCCTGAGATTTATGCACCGTCATCGCCCATGCGGTTTCGTGATCCGGCAGGCGGCTTGGCTGCACCGACTTCACGCTGCCGTCCGGCATCTGGAACCAGACGCGTAGCCCCTGCCCGCGATCGAGCGCGATGCCGATATCGCCGTTAAACAGCCCCAGGGCGCTGTCGTTGCGCGAAATCATCACCGGACGGCCTTCATACCAGCGCGATTGCGCCTGGCGGGCAATTTTGCGCTTCTGCGCCAGCACCTGCTCCAGCCGTTCGTTCAGGCCGGCCACGCCAAACGGCCCTTCACGCAATGCGCACAGCAGCTGAAACTCGCCGAAGGCCGCGATGGCCGCTTCCGGCGACTGCTGCCGCTGTACCTCCTGTAAATAGCGCTGATACCCCTGCAGGGCATCGTCCAGCATCGCCAGATACTCTTCGCCGCTTTGCAGCTGCTTCTTCTGGATGTCGCTGAAGCGGCCATCAAACACGGCGCGCAACGCCTGGCGGTCGCCGCGGTTGACGGCGGCGGCCAGCTGCCCGATGCCGGAGTCGCTGCCAAATCGGTAGCTTTTTTGCAGCAGGCACAGGCTGTCACGCAGGGCGCCCGCTACCGGGCTGGGGTTGCCCTCCATTCGACAGCCGGTCAGGGCAGAGAGCTCCCGGGCGCGCTGGGCGGTGAACCCCGCGCTGGCCCAGGTACAGATATCGCCCAGTACCGCCCCCGCCTCCACCGACGCCAGCTGATCGCGATCGCCTAAGAAAATCACCCGCGCATGGGGCGGCAGGGCGTTAATAAGGCGCGACATCATGGTCAGGTCGATCATCGAGGCTTCATCTACCACCAGCACATCCAGATGCAGCGGGTTGCCGTCGTGGTAACGCAGCCGCTGGCTGCCGGGCTGGGCGCCAAGCAGCCGGTGCAGGGTACAGGCCTCCGTAGGGAACTGCCGCTGCTGCTCCTCCGTCAGGGGCAGCTGTTGCAGCGCCCCACCGAGGGACTCCGTCAGGCGCGCCGCCGCCTTCCCGGTAGGGGCCGCCAGCCGGATCCGGCATTTTTGCTCGCCCGCCATCTGGATCAGCGCCGCCAGCAGGCGGGCAACGGTAGTGGTTTTACCGGTTCCCGGCCCGCCGGAGATAACCGAGATCTGTCGGGTCAGGGCCACCGCCGCCGCCACTTTCTGCCAGTTGACCTCTTCATCGTTACTGAACAGGGTATCGAGGATGCGCTGCATCACCTTCCCGTCGTGCGCTAACGGCTGATTGGCCTCGCAGAAAAAACGGGCTACCGCCTGTTCATAGCGCCACATGCGGTTCAGGTAGAGGCGTTCGCCGTTGAGGATCATCGGCGTAGGCTGGGCACCGTCGCTGACGGCCGGCGAGTTCAGCAGGATTTGCCGCCAGTCGGGCTCCTCATCCAGCAGCGCAAAGCAGGCCAGCAGCGGTGCGGGGGTTTTGTTATCCGCCTTCAGGCGCGACAGCGGCAGGCAGACGTGCCCTTCTCCCGCATCCCGGCTGAGCAACGCGGCGGCCAGCATCAGCGCCGGCTGGTCGTTATCCGCCAGCATCAGGGCAAACTGCAGGTCCAGTCGACGCAGCGCACGCTGTTCAACCGCCTCAAGTAACTTTTCTCGCATCGTCATTGCATCGCCTCCTCTGTCGTACCGGCAAATAAGTTGTCCATCCGGGTAATTAACGCCTCTTCAGGCCGGGTAAAGAAGATCCCCGAGCCCGGTGCGCTACCCTCCACGCCGCGTAAAAACAGATAGATTACCCCACCAAAATGCCGCTGATAATCGTAATCAGCAATGCGATGGCGCAGGTAGCGGTGCAGCGCCAGCGTGTAGAGCTGATACTGCAAATCATAACGGTGGGTGCACATGGCGCTGGCCATCGCCTCCCGGGTATAAGCTTCGCGGTTTTCGCCCAGCCAGTTGGATTTGTAATCCAGCAGGTAATAGCGACCATTGTGCCGGAAGACCAAATCGATAAAGCCTTTCAGCATGCCCTGTACCTGACGAAAATCGAGCGGAGGACAGGAGGCTGAGAGCGGGTCGTACTCGCGGATCGCCGCATCCAGCGCCCCGGCGGTGAGCGGCCCGGCAATGGGGAGGTAAAACTCCATCTCCACCTGCTTCTCTTTGGCTGAGAGCTGATTCAGGGCGATCCCCTCTTCGTTAAGGGGAGCCTGTAAAATCTGGTTTATCCAGGCGGTGAGGACCGGCTGCCAGCGAGGGTCATAGCCCCCTTTTTGCAGCATCTCCAGCACCCACTCTTCAGAGACGGGCTGGGTAAAGTCGATCGCTTCAAAAAGGCTGTGTAAAAAGGTGCCCGGCGACGCCCCGCGCGGAAACTGGTGCGGCGTGAGTTCCGGCTCCTGGGCGACTTCGCCCACCCCTGCGGCATCCACATCCAGCCGCGGCATCAGATCCAGCGCCAGCGCCTGACCATGCTGCTGCAGGCCAGAGTAGCTGGTAACCCGCCAGTCATCATACAGCGCCCGGCTGAGGTGGCGCGCCTGCAGGTCCGGCGTTAAGGGCTCCGGCATCTGCCAGCGGGCGCTGTCCGCCACCCCGGCGATCTGCAGGCTGATATGGTCGTTGCACAGGGCTTCCAGACAGGCACGCAGCCCGGCAGCGTCTTTGGCCTCGCCCTGCTGAATAAGCCGCCCGAGGGCGCTCAGATGCACATCGCTCTCGCCGGACTTATCGCCACGGCGGCGGGACAGTGGGGCAACCCCCAGGCTGCAGTGCCATATGGAGCGGGTCAGAGCCACGTACAGCAGACGGAGATCTTCGGCCAGCCGCTCCGCTTCGGCCAGCTCCACGCTGGTATCGGCTTTGCTAAGATCGAGCACCGCTTCAAAGGTCTGGCGATCGTGATAAAAGGCCTGGTCCTGCACGCGGTAGTTGGCGATAAAAGGCAGCCACACCAGCGGATACTCCAGCCCCTTGGATTTGTGGATGGTGACGATTTTAACCAGGTGTTTGTCGCTCTCAAGGCGCATCTGCTGACTTGCGGCATTGCTGTCGGGTTCGGCAATATGCTGCGCCAGCCAGCGCACCAGCGCATGTTCGCTCTCCAGCTGCGATCCCGCCTCCTGCAGCAGCTCGCTGATGTGCAGAATATCGGTCAGGCGACGCTCGCCACCGGGGGTTGCGAGAATATTTTCCGCAATCTGCCGCCGGGACATAATATCGCGCAGCATGGCCATCACACCCCGCTTTTGCCAGCGCTCACGGTAGTGGGTGAACTCCTCTACCGCCATGTCCCACTGGGCTTCGTCATTGTTAAGGGTATCGATATCCTGCGCGGTCAGCCCCAGCATGGAGCAGGCCAGCGCGCTGCGCAGTGTGCTTTCACGCTCCGGCGCCAGCACCGCCTGCAGCAGCCAGAGCATCTCTTGCGCCTCCAGGGTTTCGAAGACGCTGTCGCGGTTGGAGAGATAGACCGAGGGGATGTTCAGCAGCGTCAGCGCGTCGCGCACCAGCGCCGCCTCCTGGCGGCTACGCACCAGCACGGAGATGTCCGATGCCTGCACCGGGCGGGCATCGCTGCCTCTGTGTAATAGCGCTTCTCCGCGCAGGCCAGCGCTCAGCCAGTCGCGGATCTGCGCCGCGCAGTGCTGGGCCATAAAGGTCTGATACTCGCCGACGCCGCAGACCTCGCCCTCCATCAGCCAGATACCCATCGCAGGCTGGGCCTGCCCCTGGTATTCAAAACGCAGCCCGGCATTTTTAGGGGCCGATTTCACCGCCTGAAACGGAATATCGCGGAACATAAAGGGATCGTTCATCCGCGAAAACAAAGTATTCACGCTCTCCACCATGCCGGGCGCTGAGCGCCAGTTGGTGTCCAGCGTGTAGTGGGCGGTCACTTCGCCGCGCGCTTTCATGTAGGTAAAGATATCCGCGCCGCGAAAGGCGTAGATCGCCTGCTTCGGGTCGCCGATCAGCAGCAGGGCGGTATCCTCCTGCCCCCGCCAGATGCGGCGAAAAATACGGTACTGCTGCGGGTCGGTATCCTGGAATTCATCGATCATCGCCACCGGGAAACGGCTGCGAATAGCGTCGGCCAGCGCGTCGCCGTTTTCGCTGTTCAGGGCGGCGTCGAGACGGCTGAGCATGTCGTCAAACCCCAGCTCGCCGCGACGACGTTTTTCCCGCGCCACCGCTTCGCGGACTTCTGCCAGCGCCCGGGTGATCATTAGATCGTTAAGGGTAAGCGGCTCCGCCAGCAGCTCGTCGATGGCAGAAAACAAGGGGTGCTTCGGCACCTGGCCGCCCGCCTTAGTGCGCTCGGCCAGAAAGGTCTGGGAAAACTTCGCCAGCGCGTCCGGCAGCTGATAGCTGCGCGTCTCCTCTTCCGCCCAGGCGCTGACCCTTTCGATATATTTTGCCTGGTTGCCGCGATTAAATTTACGCCGGTCGATAGCGGAGTTTTCGATAATGGCGTCGATCTCCCCTACCCCCTGGCACCATTTCTGTTTCATGGCGGTGATGCGCGCAATGATTTTTTCATGGCGGGAGGCCAGGGTTTCATCCGCGGGCGGCGGGGATTTAATAACGGGTGCTTCACCCTGCAGATAGCGGTCGATAGCGCGCAGTAGCTCTTCCGGCCCTTTCCACAGGTCGTGAACCGCCTGGGCGATATCGCGCGGCAGCGGGTAGCAATGACGGCGCCAGAAGTCGGCGCAGGCCTGATAGCGCAGGATCGACTCATCCTCGATGAGCTTTTGCTCAAAGAGCATGCCTGATTCAAAGGCGTTGAGGCTCAGCATCCGCTGGCAGAAGCCGTGAATGGTAAAGACGGCGGCCTCGTCCATCTGCCGCTCGGCCAGCAGCAGCCAGGCCGCGGCCTGTTCGTGGTCGGTAATCCCTTCCAGCAGACGGGCGTAGAGGGGGTTATCCGTGCTTTGACGCAGGCAGGCGATACGCAGTTCGTGAATGTTGGCCCGGATACGGCCGCGCAGCTCTTCGGTTGCCGCCTCGGTAAAGGTTACCACCAGCAGCTCTTCGACGCTGAGCGGGCGGTTAAAAGCAGAACTGCCGCCCAGGCCGAGCAGCAGTCGCAGGTACAGGGCGGCGATGGTGAAGGTCTTTCCGGTTCCCGCTGAGGCCTCTATCAACCGTTCACCCCGTAGCGGTAAACCTAAGGGATCAAGGGACTCAGCGGTATCGGTCATTCTTTCTTACTCCAGGGCATTGATTGCTGCAATTCACTCACGCTGTTCCAGACTTTCCACCCTTTCGGCTGGACGTAGTCGACTTTGCCGTTCTGGCTGCCGGAGACCTGCGACAGAAGGGCCATCCCGTTCGGGGCGACCACCGCCTGGTGGAAGAAGTCGGCTACCTTCTGCGGCGTGAGCTGTTTTATTTCGGCCACTACTTTATCACGTGAATCGAAACGCATATTACCCCGATCGAAATCCTGGCTGATCTTCGAGGCCTCTTCACCCAGGGTTTGCGGCGGCTGCGTAATCTGGGCAATGACCGCCTGCTGGATCTGGGCAAACTCCTCCGGCTTCATGGCGCGCAGCTTCGCCTCCGCCTGCGGGAAGAAGGCCTGATAGCGCTGCCACAGGTAGGCGGGCTGTTTGTCGCTGCTTTGCAGCAGGAAGCCCAGCCCCCACTGGCGGCCGACGTTCATGGAGAAGGCAAAGACCGCATAGCCCAGTTGCTCTTCGGTACGTAGCTGGTTGTAGAACCACGGCTGCACGATCTGCCCCAGCACCGCGCTGTAGGCGGAGCTGGCAAATTCGCTATAGCCAACGGGCACAAATACCGCCGCCAGCGCGGAGTCGGTGCTACTACCCGCTTTTTCAAAGATAACGTTCTGCTGCTTGTCTACAATCACATCCTGATTGCGGCACCATTCGTTGCCGCTGGCCGCCAGCTGCTGGCGAACGTTCTGCGCCAGGGTTTTTGCCTGCGCTTCGCTCATGTTGCCGACCACCAGGAACTCCGGACGGGCATTCGCCTTCAGCGCGGCGCGGTAGTCCATTACTTCTTTCAGGGTGATGGAGGGCAGCAGCGCCCGGCGCTCTTCCCGCTGGAAATAGGAGATCTGCGACAGCATCTGCGCCGGCATAATAGCCAGGTCAAAGGCTTTGCCTTTTTCGGCTGAATCCATCATCTGGGTATACCAGGATTTGGCCTGCGCCAGCTGATCCTCAGTCGAGGTATAGCTGAAGTAGCCGGCCAGCAGCGCCTGGAAGAGCTGCGGCAAACGCTGGGTATAGCCGTTGGCATTGAGCATCAGGCCGTTATTGGCGTTGGTGGAGAAGCCGATCCCCCCGACGGCCGCCTGGTTGCTCAGCTCATCCAGCGCGATGCCGGCGAGATAATCATTCAGGGCAAAGAGCACCTGATTGCGGGCGCTGTTCATGGCCGCCGGATTGCGCAAAATCACGCTGACGTCGGCTTTTGGCTCGCTGGCAAAATACTGGCTGGGGGTGTAGACCACCCGCAGCGTCGGCTCGTCGATAATCAGCTTCGGCTTCGGCCAGGCTTTTTCCGGCTTAATCAGGGTAAAGTCGTCCGGAATATAGGGGTTCAGCTCGGGTAACTTAAGCTTGATGGCCGCCGATTTTTGCTGCCAGTCGGTAAAGGTTTTGTCGCCGATTTTATCTACCTGATAAGGGGCGTTCACGAAATAGGCCGTCTTGTTATGCGGCTCATCCGGGCTGATATACCAGATACGGGCATTTTGCGGGGTCATCATCGCCAGGCGCGCTTTTACCGCCTGTTCATCGAACCTGTCGGCAATGTTTACCACATCCAGGGTATGTTCAACCGGCACGCGGATCATGGTGTCCGCCAGCCACTCGACGTAGTCCATATCCCGGGTAATGGAGGGGTAGCGGAAATCGAGGTCCAGCACGTGGGCCAGCTCGTCGAAGTAGCGTTTATCCACCCCTTTCTCACGCAGCAGCGCCAGATAGCTGAAGATGGCGGCGACCACTTCGTCGCGATGGGCAAGGCCTTTATCCGTTAAGGTGGCGGAGATAGCCAGCACCCCGCTGTTGCCATTGACGACCGGATCGGAGTCGGCACGAATGCCCTCGACCAGCCCCTGCTTTTGCAGCCAGTCCGAGAGGGTGTCCGGACTGCGGTTGCCAATGAGATAGTTCACCAGCTCGTCGGTTTTGCTGCGAAACTGCGCGGAGTTGTTATCAATGCGAAACTCGACGCGCAGCACCTTGCGCGGCATCGCCGGCACGTAATGAATGATCACCCCTTTCTGGGCGTCGGTTACCACCGGCACGTCGATTTGCGGCCTGTCGATGTTTTTATTCGGCACGCGGCCGTAGGTTTCGGCGGCAATTTTTGCCAGCTCCGGCAGCGGCTTATTACTGTACACCACCGCCTTCATCAGGTTGGCGGAGTAATATTTGTCGCGAAACGCATGCAGGGCATCCAGCACCGGGCTGCCCGGCTTATCGCTCAGGGTCTCAAGGTTACCGCCCGAGAAGCGCGAGCCGGGGTGGGCCGGGTTGATGGTTTCGGCACTTACCTGCGCCATGCGCATGCCGTCGCGAGTACGGGCCATCGTCAGCTCGGCGTTTACCGCATTGCGCTCGCGGTCGGCATATTTTTTATCCAGCAGCGGCGAGGCAATAGCGTCCGCAAGGCGATCGACCGCCCCTTCGAGGGCGTCGTTTTCTACCTCAAGATAGAAAGCCGTGCGGTAAGGCGCGGTACTGGCGTTATGGCTGCCACCGTGCATTTTCAGGAACTCGGCGAGGCTGTCGGGCTGCGGGTAGGTCTTTGAGCCCATCAGGATCATGTGTTCAAGGTAGTGCGCAAGACCGGGGTGCGCCTCAGGATCCTGCAGCGAGCCCACCGGCACCACCAGCGCCGACAGCGACTTTACCGCCTGGGGATCGGAAACCAGCAGCACGACCATCCCGTTATCGAGGCGGATAGCCTGATACTGACGGGTGTCTTTATCGCTTTTACGGATAGTTTCCTGGAGGGGTTGCCAACCGCTGTTCGCCTGAGTGAAGGGAGCCCAGAGGGCAAAGAACATAACAAACGCTTTCAACATGGTGCTGCCTGGCATTCACTACCTCATCATCACGGACTACATCATTAACACGTTTCGTACCGAACGAGCCGGCATCTCTTTATTTTGTTACATCAGTCCGTGACAAGATGGGCATCATAATGGAATGCCCATAGCTGCGCAATTTTTACCCAGCCGTCAGGACGCATTAAATTTAAACAGAGGTAACAGGTAACGCTGCGCCTCTTCGGTGATGGCGTCGTAGTATTCCGGCTCAAGGGTTCGCCATAAACGCTGATACCAGACGTCGTCGCCTTCACCGCGCACGATCATGTTGCCTTCGTAGGCCTGCAGGAACTTGCTGCGCGCTTTTTGCAGCGAGGCCTCGTCCGTTAACATGACACCCTTTTCGGCGTCGTAACAGGCTTTTACCCATGCCCCCCCACTTTCTGGCAGCAACAGCAGCGGCTGATTCATTCCCTGCAGATAGCCATCAACAAGCTGTGCCAGATAGTGCAGCGCCTCTTCGGCAGGCAGTGACGGGAAGCGCCACTCGCCGTCTTTACGCACAAACAGGCGGCTTTCGCCCTCTCCACCGCTGGCACAGTAGACAAGATGTTCCAGCCAAAGTTGCACTCCCTGCGAAACGCTCAGCATCGCCGGGCGCCAGCGCAGCAGGCCGTCCGGCTGAACATGCTGCAGCCAGCCGGTAAGCTGCACCCCGTGGCACTCCAGGTCGATCTCAATACTTTTGCCCGGCTGGCGGCATTCGATAACCCGTCCGGCCAGCGCCTGCATCTCCTGGCACTGGGCATCCCAGGCAATTTCACCAAAGGCACCGTAGGGCAGCTGCCCCGCGGCCCGGTAGCGGCGGAACAGCTGCTGGGCGTCCTGCTCATCAACCAGGGCATTCAGCAGCTGCTGATTGAGCTGGTAACGGCTTAATCCATCGAGCGTGAAAGGCTCAGCATCGGGGATTTCGCTCTCTTCAGAGCGGAAGTTAACCTGCAGGCGCATCTGGAAAAATGCCCGCACCGGGTGCGTCCAGAAGCGCTGCAGCTGTTCGAAAGCAAGGGTTGTCACCGGCAGCGGCTGCAGGGGCTGGATAAAATCGGTGTGGGCGGTTCCGGCTTTTTTGGCCGCCGGCAGCCATTCGCGGGCATAGCTCTGCTGCTCGCTCTCCACATAGTTAGTGGGATCGAAAGGCATGCGACTATGGCAGCAGGTGATATGGGCTTTGACGCGCTGTTCGCTTTCATCACAATTTCGCGCCTCGTCCCCCGGCAGATAGTGGCTCTGGCCGATATAGTCCACCAGCTCCTGCACCAGCACCGACGGAAAACGTTCGCTGTTGTCCTGAATAGAGCGGCCGATATAGCTGATATAGAGCTTTTGCTGGGCCGAGATCAGCGCCTCCAGGAAGAGGTAACGATCGTCGTCACGGCGGCTGCGATCGCCGCGCCGGGGTTTCTGGCTCATCAAATCAAACCCGAGGGGCGGGAGCGCGCGCGGGTAGACTCCATCGTTCATCCCCAGCAGACACACCACCTTGAAGGGGATTGAGCGCATCGGCATCAGGGTACAGATATTCACCGGCCCGGCGAGGAAGCGCTGGCTGATTCGCTCCTGATCGAGGCGCTGCGTCAGCTCATCGCGCAGCAGCGAAAGCGGGACCGCCTCGCCGTAGTGTGAAGCGATCCCCTCTTCAATGATCGCCTGCCACTGCTGCTCAATTAAGGCCATTGCCGCCTCCGTCTCCCGATCGGGCAGGAAGAAGTCGTTTAGCATCTCCCGGCACACCGGCAACCACGCCTCCAGAGAGCGGGCCTGCATCAGCTCACGGCGCCAGAGATTAAGCTGCATCAGCAGTGAAGCCAGGTGCCCTACCAGCTCGGCAATCAGGCCGCTGGACTCGTCGTAGGGCAGCACCTCATTCCACTCTCCCTGGCTGCTCTCCATGGCGTAGCCGAGCAGCATGCGCGTAAGGCCAAACTGCCAGGTATGCTGACCGGTGACCGGTAGTTCAAAATCCTGCACGTTGTCATCATCCATTCCCCAGCGCACGCCCGATTCGTTAACCCACTGGCGCAGATAACGCAGCCCCTCTTCGTCGATATCAAAGCGGGCGGCCAGCACCGGCACGTCCAGCAGGGCGAGTACGGTCTCCGGTACAAAGCGGCTGTCGGGTAAGGTCAGCAGGCTGATAAAGGCCTGTAGCGCCGGGTGAGACTGGCGCGCGCGACGGTCAGAGATGGCAAAAGGCAGATAGCGATCGCCGCTGGCGCTGCCGAACACCGCCTGGATAAAGGGGCTATAGCTGTCGATATCGGCAACCATCACCACGATATCCCGGGGGGTCAGGGTCGGATCCTCTTCCAGCATCGCCAGCAGCCTGTCGTGCAATACCTCCACTTCCCGCTGTGGGCTGTGGCAAATATTGATGGTGACGCTGCGATCGTCGGGATCGAGGAGGCGTTTTTTATCGCTGCGGGCAAACTCATCGGCGGTGATGCCGGCTACCGCCCGGTTTTCCAGCTCAAGGATATCCAGCTGCACGTTGTGAAGCAGGCTGTCTGGCGTAATCTCGGCGAAGGCGTCCACGTCCCCGCCCCCCGTCTCCGTGAGTTCGGAAAGCATGTAGATATAGTCGCGCCCCAGCTTGCCCCAGGAGGAGAGCAGCGGATTAGCCAGGTTTTGCACGCCCTCTTCATCAAACAGCTGCGCCGCCGTCTCGCTATCTTTAAACAGCGGCACCGTGCCCTCGTCAAAGAGGCGGCGGCGCTGGCGGGTAACCATACGCGCCAGCCAGCGCGCATCCTGAATATCCCCCCAGTAATGGCGACAGGGGTTGGTAAAGAGAATATGGATATCAATGTGCTTACCCAGCGCATCCAGCGCCTTCAGATAGACCGGCGGCAGCGCGGAAATACCGCAGATAAATACCCTTGTGGGCAAGCCTTCGGGCTTCTCAGACGCGCCCTCCAGAGTCGCGATAAAGCGCTCGTATAAATTGGCGCGGTGCCACCGGGGCTGGCCAAGCTGTTCTGTGTGCTCAACCAGCGCCTTCCAGAGCGGTGCCTGCCAGATTTGCGCCTGGTCCAGGCCATCAATCAGCTCGCCTGCCTCCCAGCGCGCAAGCCACTCCGGGCGATAGACCAGATACTGGTCATAGAGATCCGCGGTGCGGGAGGCCAGCTGGAACAGCTTGCGCTTGTCGGTATCGTCATTCAGATAGTGGCGCAGCATGGCGAATTCGTCGCGCGGCAGCATCCCCGGCAGAAGCGACATCAGCTTCCAGCTCATGCTCTGTTTATTAAACGCGCTCTGCTTTGGGATATCCGGCAGCACGCGCACAAACATCTCCCAGATAAAGCTGGCGGGAAGCGGAAAGTCGATATTGGCGGCGATGCCAAATTTTTGTGACAGGGACATTTGCAACCATTGGGCCATACCGGTGCTCTGAACCAGCAGCATCTCTGGTTCAAAGGGATCGTCCAGCCGCTGTTGCTCAACGATAAATTCCATCAGCGCTTCCAGCACGTCCAGACGATTTGAGTGGTAGACCCTTAACATTGCTGCTCCCAACTACTGACTAACCGGGCAGTGCAGACGCATCATTTGCCCCTGCCTGCCCGACGGAGATATAAGTGTTACCGAGATGCTGACACATCCGGCGTGCGTTGTCTGCTCCCGGCTGCTCTGCCAGCCTGCGGGTAGCGATGTGGCGGTGAGCTGTGTCTGGTTCCAGGCGTGACGCCAGATAAGGCGATAGTGGTCCAGGGTGATAAACCGGCTGGCCAGTACCCGATGATAACCCGCCAGCGCGGTGACAACCATGACCATTAGCATCATCGCCAACAGGATTTCAACCATGCTGACCCCCCGCTGCTTTTCTGTTGTTACAGGCATTGCGTCGCCTCCCTGAAAGGACAAAAATCGCTCCAGCCGTGTGGCGAAAACTGCACCCTGCCCGCAACCACCTTTCCGAGCCGCCACAATACGATCTCCCCGCTCCCTGCGCTCAGCACCAGATCATCTTTATCCGTTCGCCGCAAGCAGGCCCACCAGCGCTGCTGAGGGTGTTGCTGACACTGGCGCGCTACCGGCGGCTGCCATGGGAGGGTTCTTGCCCACTCCATCGCCGACTGCGCCGCAGCCTGCTGGCGGATAGCCCGGCTCTCGGCGTTGGTGACAAGCAACAGCGTACTGAGCTGCTGGTTGTATCCCGCCAGCAGCAGGCTGCCAAGGATAAGGATTAGCAGCACCAGCGCAAGCGAAGAGAGACCGCGTTGTCGGTTCACAGGTTGTACCCCGTCACCGCGTGCCGGGCCTCAAACAGCCGACCTTTGTCACCCGGAAAAATGGCAGAAATTTCCAGGGTCAGCAGCGGTGCAAAGCCCGCCCGCCGGGTTTGATCCACCCGAAAGTGCCGGATGGTTATCCTGTCGGGGTCGGTTATCCTCTCCCACCCGTTTCCGCTGCAGGCGGTGGCGCCGCGCAGGGTCTCCAGCGCGCCGGCGTTCAGCCGAAAGCCGGTCTGTTCTGCCGCCCCAGACGGCGAGCTCTCCCAACGGCCATTGCTGTTTTCATCCCACTGCACGATGAGGCAGTCGCCCTGAGCGCTCATCTTTAGCGCATCGCCCGTACAGCTCCCGGCGCAAAAACCGGCTCGCTGCAGATGTTTCCCTATACCGGCCAGCCGCAGCCAGATCTCCTCTTCGATCTCCTGCTGCCGGGTCTGGGACAGAATCGCCTGCTGCAGGCCCGGTAAAAATCGCGCCGCGCTGAGCAACATCAGGCTGCTTATCGCCATCGCAATTAGCACTTCCATTAACGAAAAACCCTGCTGCGTTACCGGCATGCGAACGCTCCTTTGCCGCTGCACATTCTGATCCGCCCCCAGGAGGAGACGATTACCAGCCACTCCCCCGCCGGGCTTTGCACCCTGACCCGCCCGGCCCAGGCGGTATCGCGCAAGCCATAAAAACCCAGCGAGGGGGTGAGCTCTTTTATCTGTATATCGGGCCAGCGCGGGATAAGTACGCGCGGATCCGCTGAGGTACACAAGGGAGCGTCTGCGGTTAACAGACACCACGCTTTACCCCTCTGTTTTAGCGTCACTACGCGATCGCGATTATTGCGCCACGCATCGTTGCGCAGCATCACGAGGTAGTCACGAACCTGGCGCGCCGTCTGCCAGAGCTGCTGCTGTTGCTGCCAGCTGCGCCAGCCGTACATCCCTGACGCGCTGAGCATAACGATGAGCGAGACGGCGACCAGGGTTTCAATGAGCGTAAAGCCCTGTTCGGTTTTCATGGCGGCAGTGTGCAGCGCGAGAAAATTTTCTGCGAGCGGCGAAGGGACAAATTACGAGGCGGTTTCCGGGCTTTCTGTTTTTTTGCAGAAGTTTGCAGCCGCTGCGCAGGCAGGCTCGCAAAGACAAAAACGGGGCAAAAAAACCGGCGCCCTCGGGCGCCGGTTATGTCAGCATGACTGTCAGATCGCCACCGGCGCTTTAATACCCGGATGGGGATCATAGCCTTCGATTTCGAAGTCTTCGAAGCGATAGTCGAAAATGGAGTCCGGCTTACGCTTGATCACCAGCTTCGGCAGCGCACGCGGCTCACGGGTGAGCTGCAGATGAGTCTGCTCCATGTGGTTGCTGTACAGGTGGGTGTCGCCGCCTGTCCAGACGAAATCACCCACTTCCAGATCGCACTGCTGGGCCATCATATGCACCAGCAGCGCGTAGCTGGCGATATTGAACGGCAGGCCGAGGAACACATCGCAGGAGCGCTGGTAGAGCTGGCAGGAGAGCTTGCCGTCCGCCACATAGAACTGGAAGAAGGCGTGGCACGGGGCCAGCGCCATTTTATCCAGTTCGCCCACGTTCCAGGCCGAAACGATAATCCGGCGCGAATCCGGGTCGTTCTTTAGCTGGTTCATCACGGTGGTGATCTGGTCAATATGGCGGCCATCCGGTGCAGGCCATGCGCGCCACTGTTTGCCGTACACCGGCCCGAGATCGCCGTTCTCATCGGCCCACTCGTCCCAGATGGAGACGTTATTTTCATGCAGATAAGCCACGTTGGTATCGCCCTGCAGGAACCAGAGCAGCTCATGAATAATGGAGCGCAAATGGCAACGCTTGGTCGTGACCAGCGGGAAGCCGTCCTGCAGATTGAAGCGCATCTGGTGGCCAAAAATAGAGAGCGTACCGGTGCCGGTGCGGTCATTTTTTGGTGTGCCCTCATCGAGCACTTTTTTCATCAGGTCAAGATACTGTTTCATGGTTCCTCAGGAGAGCTGCTGCTGTGGGCGACGACGATAAGCCCAGATCATCATGATGGCACCCGCAACAATCATCGGGATAGAAAGGATCTGGCCCATGCTGATGTACTGCACCCACTCGCCGGTAAACTGCGCATCCGGCTGGCGGAAGAACTCAACGATGATGCGGAACGCACCGTAACCAATCAGGAACAGGCCCGAGACGGCCCCCATCGGACGCGGCTTGCGGATAAACAGGTTCAGAATGATAAACAGCACGACGCCTTCAAGCACCATCTCGTACAGCTGGGACATATGGCGCGGCAGTACGCCGTAGGTATCGAAAATAGATTGCCACTCCGGGTGCGAAGGCAGCAGCGCCATATCTTCGGCGCGGGAGGCCGGGAAGAGCATGGTGAAAGGCACGTTCGGATCGACGCGGCCCCACAGTTCGCCGTTGATAAAGTTGCCGAGGCGTCCTGCTCCAAGCCCAAAGGGGATCAGCGGTGCAATAAAATCCGCTACCTGGAAGAAGTGGCGTTTGGTGCGGTACGCGAAAATGACCATCACCAGGATCACGCCAATCAGGCCGCCGTGGAAAGACATGCCGCCGTCCCAGACGCGGAACAGATAGAGCGGATCGCTAAGGAAGAGCGGGAAGTTATAGAACAGCACGTAGCCGATACGCCCGCCCAGGAACACCCCGAGGAAGCCAGCATAGAGCAGGTTTTCCACTTCATTTTTGGTCCAGCCGCTGCCGGGGCGGGAGGCGCGACGGCCCGCCAGCCACATGGCAAAGATGAAACCAACGAGATACATCAGTCCGTACCAGTGAAGCGCAACGGGTCCAATTGAGAAAATTACCGGATCGAACTCCGGAAAATGCAGATAGCCACTATTCATCTGTCACCACAGGATCTTGTTATTCCGCCGAAAGAAGGTGGACAGCGGTAAAAATGCACGCCCGGTTTTAGCGGGGGCTCCAGGGTTGCGGATCATAGCATAAGGGAAAGGATGAAGCGGTGCTGAAGTTGTAAAAGATATGTATACCCTCGCGTTGCCGGGAGGGTATCTCCCTTTAGCGGCCGCCGCGGATCAGGCCACCCATGCCGCGGCGCTCCATAAATGCCGCCACCTGATGGCGCACTTCTGTCGCCAGCTGGGCTTCAAGGCTACGCTGCGCCAGCTGTTGCGCCTCTTCATGGGTGATATGGCGCAACAGGTACTTCACGCGCGCCACGGAGCGGCCGTTCATGGAGAGGTGGCGGAAGCCGAGACCAATCAGGATCGCCACGCACATCGAGTCGCCGGCCATTTCACCGCATAAACGCAGATCCAGCCCCAGCCTTTCAGCTTCACCGGCAATCATCGCCAGCACGCGCAGCATCGCCGGATGCAGGCTGTCGTAGATGCTGGCAACCCGGGTATTGTTGCGATCCACCGCCAGCATATACTGGGTAAGATCGTTCGTGCCCACCGAGATGAAATCCACCCGTGAGGCCAGCTGCGGGAGCATAAAGACCATGGAGGGCACTTCCAGCATCACGCCAATCCGCGGTTTCGGGATCGCATAGCCGATCATCTCTTCAACTTCACGCCCGGCGCGCTCGATCAGCCGTTTCGCCTCGTCGACCTCGTCGATGCTGGTGACCATCGGCAGAAGAATGCTGAGGTTGCCGGTTGCCGCATTGGCGCGCAGCATGGCGCGAACCTGGATCAGGAAGATCTCCGGCTGGTCGAGGGTGATGCGGATCCCGCGCCAGCCCAGACAGGGGTTCTCTTCGCTGATAGGCATATAGGGCAGCTGTTTATCGGCCCCCACATCAAGGGTGCGCAGCGTCACGGGCTTGTCGTTGAACATCTGCAGCATGCCCTGATACTGCGCCACCTGCTCCTCTTCGGACGGGAAGCCGCTTTGCAGCATAAAGGGGATTTCGGTGCGATAGAGGCCGATGCCGTCGATGCGGCTGCCGAGCTTCTCTTCATGTTCCGGGCTCAGGCCTGCGTTGAGCATTACTTTAATCCGCTCGCCGCTTTTCAGCGCGGCGGGAAGATTCACGTCATCTTCTGCCAGGCGGCTTAACTCGTTCTCTTCGTTGATAAGCCGCTGATATTCATTAAGAATAACCGGCTCGGGATCGACCAGCAGTTCGCCGCGGTAGCCGTCCACCACCAGCGTACGCCGGTGCAGAACCGAGGGCTGAATATCCGCCCCCATCACGGTTGGGATCCCCAGCGCGCGCACCATAATCGCGGCGTGTGAGTTGGCGGCGCCGTCGCGCACCACTATGCCGGTCAGCCGGTCCTGGGGGAGTTCAGCCAGGGTGGTGGCCGAGAGCTCATCGGCCACCAGCACAAAGCGCTCGGGCCAGGCGTTAGCCCCCTGAATGGTGTCATCAAGGTGGAACAACAGACGCTGGCCGAGAGTGCGCAGATCGCCGGCGCGCTCTTTCAGATAGCCATCGGTCAGTGAAGCAAACTGTTCGGCGAATTTCTCAATGATTTTCTTAACGGCCCACTCGGCCACCGAGCCGTTATCGACCTCGTTAAACAGCTCCCGGCGCAGGCGGGCATCGGAGAGCAGGTGCGAGTAGAGATCGAAAATGGCGGCGGTCTCTTTCTGCGCGCCTGCTGAAAAACGTTTGCTGTAGCGACGAAACTCGTTGGCCGCCTCTTCAAGGGCGCCGGTGAGGCGCTCGCGCTCGAGGGCGGTATCCAGCGTAGAGGCTTCGTAAACCTGCTCCATTAACGGCAGCGTGGCGTCCATCCACCCTTCCGCGATGGCGACCCCGGGAGAAGCGGGCAGCGCGCGGATCCGCGTCTGGCGATACTGGCCAAACAGGGCAGCAAGCTGGGACTGAGAGAGAATAGCGGCCATCTGCGTGGCAAGGGTAACGAGGAAGGACTCTTCGCTTTCGTCGTACTGGCGCAGCTCGCGCTGCTGTACCACCAGCACGCCAAGCAGCTGGCGGCGCTGAATAATAGGCACGCCGAGAAACGCCCGGAAGCGCTCCTCTTTTACGGCGGGGATATATTTAAAGCTGGGATGTTTCTGGGCATCCGCAAGGTTGATAGGCTCTGCCAGGCGTCCTACCAGCCCGACGATACCTTCATCAAATGCGAGTGCGACGGTGCGGCCACGCGGTTTTTTTAACCCGCGGGTGGCCATCAGGTAATAACAGCGCCGGTCATGGTCGGCCAGGTAGACCGAACAGACCTCGGTTTCCATCGCAAGACAGATCTCGGTGACCAGGATATCCAGCGCCTCGTTGAGCCGTGGAGCGCTGGCCACCTTCTCGACTATTTCTCGCAGGCGAGTGAGCATAATGTGCGTAGCTTAACCTCTTTTACGTCGCCAGGCAGGTGCGCTTTGCGGCTTCGGAGCGGCCTCCTGAAGCGTCATGACGGCACCTGCAAACTCTTTCATCACCCTGCGGTAAACGTCGCGCTTAAACGATACGACCTGCCGTACAGGATACCAGTAGCTGACCCAGCGCCAGCCGTCGAACTCCGGCGTACTGCTGGTTTGCATATTGATATCTGCATCGCTGCTCACCAATTGCAGAAGAAACCATTTCTGTTTCTGGCCGATACATACCGGCTTTGTGTCCCAACGCACCAAACGTTTCGGTAACTTGTAACGCAACCAGTTGCGGGTCGAAGCAAGAATGCGGACATCCTTGCGGCTTAAGCCAACTTCTTCGAACAGCTCACGATACATCGCCTGCTCTGGCGTCTCGCCGGGGTTGATCCCCCCCTGAGGAAATTGCCAGGAGTGTTGGCCATATCGCCGGGCCCACATCACCTGCCCCTGACGATTACAAATTACGATTCCGACATTCGGGCGGTAGCCATCGTCATCAATCACCGGACTACCTCAAACTAAACCTTATATATAAATGATTGTTTCACACTCCAGTGAGGCGGTAAACCACTCTCTTTCAGGCCTGTGGACTAATAACAATTGAATAATTCACAAATTTAAGCTGAGTTATGAACAGATGCTGGTAATAAGAGGCCATTTTATTCACTTTTTCTGTGGATAGAGTTGTGAAGAAGTATGGAATTACCGATGGACAACCCAGACTGCTCTGAATATTGCATGAAGTATCGATTTTAATAACATAAAATAATTCATGCAGTTAATAGACTAATACACCGTTCAAAAGGTAAGAGTGTGATATAGCTCACTCTTAAGATCCTGGCGTTGATGAAAGATCGAGCAGCGCCCGTTTTATCCACAGATTGTGCCAATAAGTTAGGCATCTTTTGTCTGAAAATTCGATTTTGCGCCCTCGTCAAGGCTGTAAATCGAAACAGTAGTCAGGGTTATCACCAGTTATCCCATTTTTCTGTGGATAACATGGTGTAAGATCCTGTTTATTGCCAGTGACCAGATTTGAACAACCTTTTTAGCTGTGGGAAAATGGTCGCTTAAATCCGATTAAAACCCTTATAAATCATGAATCTGTTTTCTGTATCAGGAAAACGCTAAACTGCACCAGACCGGTGGAAAACAACTGCTCATTTTTTAACCAAATGGTAACCCTATGCCCTCTCTTATGCCGTTAACCTCTCCCCCTGCCAGCGAAGCGCACTTAATGGATCAGGCGCAACGGCTGGCGGGCTATTCGCTGGGGGAGCTGGCGGCGCTGGCAGGTTTACCCATTCCGGCAGATCTGAAGCGGGATAAAGGCTGGACCGGCGTGCTGCTGGAGCTGTGGTTAGGTGCCAGCGCGGGCAGCAAACCTGAACAGGATTTCGCCGCCCTGGGAGTTGAACTTAAAACTATCCCCATCGACGGCCGGGGCAAACCGCTGGAAACCACCTTTGTCTGCGTGGCGCCCCTGACGGGCAATACCGGCATTAGTTGGGAAACCAGCCATGTGCGCCACAAGCTGAAGCGGGTGCTCTGGATGCCGGTTGAAGGGGATCGCGCCATCCCTCTCGCCGAGCGTCGGGTAGGCTCGCCGCTGCTCTGGAGCCCAAACGAGGAGGAAGATCGCCAGCTGCGACTCGACTGGGAAGAGCTAATGGACATGATTGTGCTTGGTCAGGTAGAGCGTATTACCGCCCGTCATGGCGAGGTTTTGCAGCTTCGTCCTAAGGCGGCCAACAGCAAAGCCCTCACCGAAGCCATTGGCGCCCACGGCGAGCTTATCCTTACCCTGCCCCGCGGCTTTTACCTTAAAAAGAACTTCACTGGCGCACTGCTGGCACGGCACTTTTTCCTGAAAACCTAGTTTTTATCGTCTTTTTCGTGCTCAAGGCCACAATCCCCTGCTTTTTAAGACTTTACTACTTTCCGGATCGCGCCCGGCAGGTTATTACTACACTAATAACACGATGAGCCAGTGAGGGGGTGAAAAATGAAAAAGTGGGCAGTAATAATCTCGGCTGTTGGTTTAGCGTTTGCCGTTTCCGGTTGCAGTAGCGACTATGTCATGGCGACCAAAGATGGTCGTATGATTTTGACCGACGGCAAACCCGAAGTCGACGATGATACCGGTCTGGTGAGCTATCGCGATCAGCAGGGTAACTCAATGCAGATTAACCGCGACGAGGTTTCGCAAATCATTGAGCGTTAACTATTAAGGTCAGCTCTCCGCTGGCCTTTTTGATTTTTCTCTTCCCCTTTAGCCTCCCCTCTGCCATGTTTATATTCCTTTGTCGGGAAGTTCCTGACTCGTCCAACAAGTCATACTAAGGAAGCCGGCTATGCATTATCACCGTATCCCCCATAGCTCACTGGAAATCAGTCAACTGGGGTTGGGCACGATGACATTTGGTGAACAAAATAGCGAAGCCGATGCCCATGCTCAACTCGACTATGCCATCAGCCAGGGCATTAACCTGATTGATGTGGCGGAGATGTACCCGGTGCCGCCGCGCCCTGAGACCCAGGGCCTGACCGAAACTTATGTTGGTAACTGGCTGGCGAAACGGGGCAACCGCGAGAAGCTGGTCCTGGCCTCGAAGGTCAGCGGCCCCTCCCGCAACAACGACAGCGGTATTCGCCCGAATCAGAGTCTGGATCGCAAAAATATCCGCGACGCGCTGGATGCCAGCCTTAAGCGCCTGCAGACCGACTATCTCGATCTCTACCAGGTGCACTGGCCGCAGCGCCCGACCAACTGCTTCGGCAAGCTGGGCTATAGCTGGACCGACAGCGCGCCGGTCGTCACCCTGCTCGAAACCCTGGAAGCCCTGACCGAGTGCCAGCGCGCCGGGAAGATTCGCTATATTGGCGTCTCTAACGAAACCGCCTTCGGGGTGATGCGTTATCTGCACCTGGCCGATAAGCACGACCTGCCGCGCATCGTAACCATCCAGAACCCCTACAGCTTGCTTAACCGCAGCTATGAGGTGGGTCTGGCCGAGGTGAGCCAGTATGAAGGCGTGGAGCTGCTGGCCTATTCGTGCCTGGCGTTCGGTACCCTGACGGGCAAATACCTGAACGGCGCGCAGCCGGCCGGCGCACGTAATACCCTGTTTAGCCGCTTTACGCGCTATAGCGGCGAGCAGTCGCAAAAGGCGGTGGCGGCGTATGTGGATATTGCGAAACGTCACGGGCTGGATCCGGCCCAGATGGCGCTGGCCTTTGTCCGTCGCCAGCCGTTTGTGGCCAGCACGCTGCTGGGCGCCACCAGCATGGCGCAGCTGCAAACCAATGTCGAAAGCCTGCACCTTGACCTGAGCGAAGAGGTGTTAGCGGAGATTGAGGCGGTGCATCAGGTCTATACCTACCCGGCACCTTAATAAAAGCAAAACGGCAACCTGGTTGCCGTTTTTAATATCAGACTACACTCCCCTTCTGCCGCCGCTGCCAGATCCACAGCCCGGCAATCGCCAGCGCAAAGAGGGCACCAAAGCCCACGCCGATCGCCACTACCGGCACGCCCACTTTCACCGCCAGCGAGTAAAGACCCAGCATCAGCAGCATAGCGACGTTTTCACCGAGGTTCTGCACCGCAATGGCATTCCCCGCGCCGACGCTGTTCTTACCGCGCTCCTGCAGCAGCGCATTCAGCGGCACCACGAAGAAACCGCCGAACATACCAATCAGCAACAGCAGCGCATAGGCGGGCAACAGCGCATGCTGTAGTGCAAAGAACAGCACCGCGATGCCAATCAAAATCCCGGCCGGCATACAGCGCGCCACGGTTTGCAGCGTCACCAGCTTTGCCGCCGCACCGGCACCCGCTACAATCCCCACCGCCACCATGGCGTTGAGATAGGTTGGCGTGGCGTTATCGGTAATGCCCAGCGCCGTCGGCACCCACAGCACCAGCAGGAAGCGCAGCGTGACCCCCGCCCCCCAGAACAGGCTGGTGCCCATCAGCGAAAAACGGGTTTCGCCGTTGCGCCAGAGCACGCGTACTGCGGTAAAGAAGCTGGCGGTCATCGGCCGGAATCGCCAGGATTGTCCCGGCCGGGCAGGCGGCAGGCGAGGAATAGAGAGGTTTGCCACCACCGCCCCCGCGTACACCAGGGCACAGACTCCCAGCGCCGCCAGGACATGCCAGTCAGCCAGCACGCCGCCAGCCACCGAGCCGAGGAGGATCGCCGCAATGGTGGAAGACTCCATTAACCCGTTGGCTTTTACCAGCTTATCACCGGTGGTCAGCTCCCCCAGGATGCCGTATTTCGCCGGCGAGTAGGCAGCCGCGCCAATGCCCACCAGCGTATAACCGATAAAGGGATTGACGCCAAAGCAGATGCTGGCCGCGCCGAGCAGCTTCAGGCCGTTGGCAAACATCATCACCCGGCCTTTCGGGAAGCTGTCCGCTACCTGCCCCACGAAAGGAGCAAAAACGATGTAAGCGCCCACAAACACCATCTGCAAAACCGGCTGGCTCCAGTCTGGGTAATACTGCTCTTTTAACAGCGCCAGGGTGGCGAAGAGCAGCGCGTTATCGCCAAACGCCGACAGGAACTGGGCGGCAGTAACCGCCATCATCCCTTTCGACCACAGAGAGGTGTTAGTGTGTACTGACTTACCCATTTTGCTGCTCCGGCTGTTCAACCATACTCTTCAGGGTGACGAAATCGGGTTTGCCGCTGCCCAGCACCGGCAGCTGCTTCAGATAGCGAATATCGCGCGGCACCGCCAGCTCCGGAATACCCTGCAGACGGGCCTGCTGTAGCAGCGGCTCGCGCTCCAGTTCGCTGTCGGTTGTGAACAACACCAGCGCCTCGCCTTTGCTGGCATCGCTTTTAATCACCGTCGCGTGGAGTTTATCGGCCGAGACCGACAGCGCCAGCTGCTCGACCATCTCAAGTGAGACCATCTCGCCCGCAATCTTCGCAAAGCGCTTCGCCCGGCCCTGGATTTTTACATAGCCCTGCTCGTCAAAGCGCACGATGTCGCCGGTGTCGTACCAGCCGGGCTCCTGTTCGCCGTTCACGTTCTCAGCCGTCGGCGCCTCCAGCACGCCCGGGTGTTCTACCCGCAGATAGCCGTTCATGATGTTTGGCCCTTTCAGCTGGAGCCGGCCGCCCTCTTCAATGCCCGGCACCGCCATCAGGCGGGCATCCATCCCCGGCAGAATACGCCCCACCGTGCCCGGCTTCGCCGACATCGGCACGTTAATAGAGACCACGGGCGCGCACTCGGTCACGCCGTAGCCCTCGAGGATGCGCAGGCCAAACTTATCCTGCCAGAGCTGCCGGGTGCTCTCCTGTAGCTTCTCCGCCCCGGCCACCACGTAGCGGATCTTGTGGAAATCATAGGGGTTAGCGAAGCGGGCGTAGTTGCCAAGGAAGGTCGAGGTGCCGAAAATCACCGTGCAGTTCCGGTCGTAGGTCAGCTCCGGCACGATGCGGTAGTGCAGCGGGCTGGGGTAGAGGAACACCTCCGCCCCGGTGAGCAGCGGGGTGAATAACCCGACGGTCAGGCCAAAGGAGTGGAACAGCGGCAGCGCCGACATAAAGCGATCTTTGGCGGTGAAGTCGGCGATGGTTTTAATCTGCTCGACGTTCGCCAGCAGACTTTTGTGGCTATGTACCACCCCCTTCGGGTTCCCTTCCGAGCCGGAGGTAAAGAGGATGATGGCGGCATCTTCCGGCTGCTGCTTCACCTGCGCCAGCCGTGGCGCCAGCAGATGGGCGAAGATCCACAGCTTATCGCCGGTTGTCACTTCCGCCTTTAAATCTTCCAGGAATACCCAGCGTACCTGGGTCAGCTGTTCCGGCAGGTGCCAGAGTTTGCCTTTTTCCAGGAACTGGCGTGAGGTAAAGACCGTTTTGATCTGCGCGGCGGTAATGGCGCTGCCGAGCCCCTTTACCCCCGCCGTGTAGTTGAGCATCGCCGGAACCCGCCCGCGCGAAACGGCGCCGAAGATCACCGCCGCACTGATGCCGGCGTTGGGCAGCATCAGGCCGATCTTCTCGCCCTGTTGACTGTATTTTTCCAGGATGCGGCCGACAAACAGCGTTTTGGTCAGCAGCTTGCGGTAGGTATCGGGGGCAAAGTTGATATCTTCAATACAGGGTTTGCCCGCCCCAAAGCGCGACTGGGCCGTGAGCAACGCTTCAAACAGGGTTTCACGCGGACGCACCGCCATCCGGGCCTCCATCATGATCTGATGCAGCATTTCACCGGCGATCCGACGGCGATCCCGGGCGCGCGGGGCCTCGGGCATTGGCAGGCTGGTCGGGGGCAGAATATGCAGCGTAATGCGCGGGAAGAGACGCTGTTTAACCAGCCCCTTCAGGCGGCTGAAAAAGGTGAGTTCCGCCCCTTCGATCCGCACCGGCACCAGGGTTGCGCCCGATTTAGCGGCAACGAAGCCGGCGCCGTCATAGATCTTCATCAGCGAGCCGGTAATGGAGATGCGCCCTTCCGGGAAAATGACCACCGGCCGCCCCTGCTCAATCAGGCGCACCAGATGTTTGATCATCATCGGTTTGGTGGGGTCGAGGGGCACAAAATCGATTATTTTTGCCAGCCAGCGCATATACCACTGCTGGCTGATGGAGGTATAGACCGCAAATACCGGACGTACCGGCAGAAACAGCGCCAGCAGGATCCCATCAATAAAGGAGACATGATTAGGGGTAATGAGCACGCGCTGGCCGTGCAGCGCCCGGGTGTCGCCCGTCAGGCGAATGCGGAAAAGAATACGGAAAAGAATACGGAAAAGTGTACGCAAGAATCCCATTAGTAGACCAACTCCCTTTGCCTGTAATTTTACCGGGAATGTTAAATTGTGGCAGATTACACGAGAAGTGCGGCAGGGGCGACAGCTATATCAGAAGCAAAAAAAAACCTGCGCATCTGCGCAGGTTGGTGCAAGTGATGAGTACGAAGACGTACTAAGAATTCTCACCAATCAATACCTCTGGGATCTTGATTGTGGCTGTTGGCCACCCGCTTCGCCAGCGGTAAAACGCAAGCGAATGAGCCTAAGTGCAACCAGTTGTGAATATTTTCCGCGCCTGTTACATATTGAGCAACAAGCAAAAAAATCGACGTGAAAAAGCGGCTTCTGTTGCCGCCGCACAGCCGGGGGAGTGCCCGGTGGGCTAGTGTAACTATTACACTAAATCCTAAGAGATCGGTCACGTTTGTGATGCGGCCTCTCTTCTCCAGGCTTGAACAGGCCTCGCTTTTCCGCAACACTGTTATCTGTGTAAACGCTTACCCTAAAACAGAAGGTGTCCAATGGCGACAATTAAGGATGTGGCCCGGGTGGCTGGCGTATCTGTCGCCACCGTCTCTCGCGTAATCAACGATTCGCCGAAAGCCAGCGAGGCTTCACGTCAGGCCGTGCACAGCGCCATGGAGTCGCTCAACTACCACCCCAACGCCAATGCCCGCGCTCTTGCCCAGCAATCCACCGACACCGTCGGGCTGGTGGTCGGGGATGTCTCCGATCCCTTCTTTGGCGCCATGGTGAAAGCCGTTGAGCAGGTTGCCTATCAGACCGGCAATTTCCTGCTGATTGGCAACGGCTACCATAGCGAACAAAAAGAGCGCCAGGCCATTGAGCAACTCATCCGCCACCGCTGCGCTGCGCTGGTGGTACACGCCAAGGTGTTGCCGGACGAGGAGCTTATCCATCTGATGAAGCAGATCCCCGGCATGGTGATCATCAACCGCATTATTCCCGGCTACGAGAAACGCTGCGTGGCGCTGGATGACCGCTACGGCGCCTGGCTTGCCACCCGCCATCTGATTCAGCAGGGGCATACCCGCATCGGCTATCTCTGCTCCAACCATCAGATTTCAGACGCGGACGACCGGCTGCAGGGCTATTACGATGCCCTGCGCGAAAACGGCCTTCCCTGCAACGACCGGCTGGTGACCTATGCCGAGCCGGATGAGAGCGGCGGTGAACAGGCGATGACCGAACTGCTGGGACGCGGGCGTAACTTTAGCGCCGTGGCCTGCTATAACGACTCGATGGCCGCTGGGGCGATGGGGGTGCTGAATGATAATGGCATTGAGGTGCCGGGGCAGATTTCACTGATTGGCTTTGATGACATTCTGATTTCGCGCTATGTCCGCCCGCGCCTGACCACCGTGCGCTACCCGATTGTCACCATGGCGACGCAGGCCGCCGAGCTGGCGCTGTCGCTGGCGGATAAGCGCCAGCCGCCGGAGATCACCCACCTCTTCAGCCCGACGCTGGTGCGCCGTCACTCGGTCTCGACGCCCGCGGAGTCGCTCAGCGAATAGCGGTACAGATGCACGGTTTTGTCCGGGTACTCCAGCCCGTCGCCGATATACTGCCAGCCGTAGCCTTCATAAAAGTCGCGGCAGGCAGACCAGAGATAGAGCTCAGAGTAGCCGGCCTGCAAAGCATAGCGCTGGACGTAATCCTGTAATTTTCCCGCCAGCCCCTGCCCGCGCGCCGCCTCGTCAACAAAGAGCGCCGCCAGCCAGGGGTAGAGATCCTGGCGGGTAATGAGATCGCAGCGCCATAGCCCGACGGTGCCCAGCAGCCGCTCCCCTTCGGTGGCGATAAAGGTCAGCGGCAGCGCGCCCGGCGTCTGGCTGTGGGCGACGATGCTGGCGAAGAATTCGCGCGGCAGCCCGTCGCCAAAGGCGCGCCACAGCCACTCCGTCACCTGCCCGGCATGGTGCGGGGCGGCGTAGAGGGGCTGGATAGTCATAACCCTTTCCCCTGGAAAATAGGCACGGACTCAAAGAGATAGCCGTCGAAATCCGGGGCATCTTCGTCAGAGAGCTCCAGCAGGCTTTTTTTGACGTTTTCCAGATGCTGGAACATGGCCTGCCATGCCCCCATTACGTCGCGGCGGCGCAGCGCGGCGAGAATGGTCTGCCGATCGCCGAGCCACTTCAGGCGATAGGCCCGGCTGGCGATATGGACGTTAAACTGCTGCCACAGGGGGCTGCTGTCCATGTGGTGCCAGACGCTTTCGACGGTGGCGAGGAGCATCTGGTTTTGCGTGGCGCCGGCCAGCACCAGGTGGAACATTTTACTGTTGTCCTGGCTATGATCGTTGGCGGCGATCGCCCGCTGCTCCTGCTCAATGATGCGCCTCAGGTTGTCGATATCGGCCCGGGTCGCCATTTTCGCGGCAAAGGCGGCGATGTTGCTCTCCAGCAGCTGCCGGGCCTGGAGAATTTCAAAGGGGCCGACGTCGCTATTTAAGAAGCGCTCTTCCTCGTTTTCGTGCTCGTCGGGAATGCGCATCACATAGACGCCGGAGCCCTGGCGAATATCCACCGTACCCTGCAGCTCCAGCATCAGTAAGGCCTCGCGCACGATGGTGCGGCTCACGCCGTAGGTCTCGGCAATATTACGTTCCGGCGGCAGGCGCGACCCTACGGGATAGTGCCCCTGGATGATCTGCAGGCGCAGATCTTCACCGATCTCCTGGTACTGCTTCTTTTCCGCCGGGACAACAGCCTTATCCACGATATCACCTGTACTCGTCGTTAATGCGTGGGCCGGGGATCCTCCCGGCCGGTTTGTACTATGGTACCAGATCTTTACCTACTTCCATTCGTCATCGACGGTCAACGACAGCTCGCGCGTTTCGCGCAGCTGCCGGAACCAGGCGGCCGATTTTTTGGCGCGCCGGGCGCGGTTATTATCGAGATCGATCTCAATCAGTCCGTAGCGATTTTTGAAAGCGTTCATCGGCGAGACGTTATCGGTAAAGGCCCAGAGCATATAGCCGTGGCAGTTGGCTCCCTCTTCCCGCGCCAGCAGCGTATACCAGAGATGTTCGCTGATAAAATCGATGCGGTAGTCATCTTCGATAACGCCGTCGCGGTTGCGGAACTGGCTCTCGTTTTCCACCCCCATTCCGCTCTCGGCAACAAACCACGGGATGTTGCGATAGTCGGTTTTTATCCGCATCGCCATATCGTAAATAATGCGCGGGTAGATCTCCCAGCCGCGGGATTTATTCATCCGCCGCCCCGGCAGCTCAAAGGGCTCGTAGTAATACGCCGGATGGAACGGGGTTTCCGGGTGCCAGGCGCGGGACGGCGCCTTAACGCGGTGCGGGTAGTAGAGGTTGATCCCCAGCTCGTCGACGGTGTTCTCGGCGATGAGCGCCAGCTCCTGTTCGCTGTACTCCCACTGTACGCCGTGCTGCTCGAGCAGGGTAAAGAGCGCCTGCGGGTAGCGGCCGTGTACTAGCGGATCGAGAAACACCCGGTTATAGAAGAGATCGTAGATTTCTGCCGCCCGCACGTCATGGGGCGCCCGGGAGCGCGGGTAGGTCACTTCAGGATTGAGAATGCAACCCACGCTGCCGCTGTAGCCCTTTTCCCGGAACAGCTTCACTACCTTCGCCGTCGCCAGCACCTTGTGGTGGTTCCACTGCATCCAGGTGCCGGTGTTCTGCTCGTAGGGCCAGCGCAGCGCATCCAGATAGACGCGGGTCTGGACCACAATCGGCTCGTTAAAGGTGAACCAGCGCTTTACCACCCGGTGGTAGCGGGCAAAGACTTTTTCGGCATAGCGCGTAAAGAGCTCCACCACGTGCTTTGAGGCCCAGCCGCCGTAGCGCTCAAGCAGCGCGCCGGGCAGCTCGTAGTGCTCAAGGCAGATCATCGGCTCGATGCCCTGCCGGTGCATTTCGTCGAACAGGGCATCGTAGTAAGCGGCGTACTCCTCGTCGACGGTGGCGTTTTCATAGTCGGTGAGAAAGCGCGACCAGTTGATTGAGGTGCGGTAATGGGTTAACCCCGCCTGCTTCATCAGGGCCACGTCTTCGCGAAAGCGGTTAATAAAATCGGTGGCCACCGCCGGGCCATAGCCGTTGTGCCAGACGTGGCGATCGTTTTTGTACCAGAGATCTATCCAGGAGTCCTGGCCGTCGCGCTTGCCGCTCCAGCCTTCGGTCTGCCAGGCGGAAGCCGCCGCCCCCAGGATAAAATCCTGCGGGATGGTGATACGTTTTATGCTCATAACATCCTCATGCGTTATCGGTCGCCTGCTGGCTCTGAGCCTGCTGCGCGGCAATCTCTGCCCGGCGGGAGGCAATTTTTACAAAGGGCAGGTAGATAAGCACGGCGGTCACAATGCAGATCAGCTGGGTGACCACCGCCCCCATCGAACCGGCGGTAGAGAGCCAGGCGTTAATCAGCGGCGGCGTGGTCCAGGGCACCATTACTACCGCCTTGCCGGCAAACCCGGCAACGGTGGCGAAGTAGCCGATAGAGCCGGTCACCAGCGGGGTGATAATAAAGGGTACTGCCATAATGGGGTTCAGCATGATTGGCATACCGAATATCACCGGCTCGTTGATGTTAAACAGGCCGGGCCCGATGGAGAGCTTGGCGATCTCCTTCATCTCTTTACGCTTGCTGGCGATCATCACCGCAATCAGCAGGCCGATGGTGAGGCCAGAGCCGCCGATGCTCATATACACATCCCAGAACGGCATGGTGATGATGTTTGGCACCTCTTTGCCCTGCTCGAAGGCGCTCATATTGACGGTGATCGCCCCCAGCAGCAGCGGCTCGCGGATCGGCTTGATCATCTGGTTGCCGTGAATACCAATCACCCAAAAGAGCTGGGCAACGAACATCAGCAGCAGGATCCCCGGCAGGCTTTGCACCACCCGCTCCAGCGGCTGCTGCACCACCTGATAGACCGCATCGTAGAGATACAGGCCGGTTATCTGATGGAAGACAAACCCGAAGGTGGCGATGGCGGTGGTAGTGATGATCGCCGGGATCAGTGCCGAGAAAGAGGCAGAGACGTTTGGCGGCACGGTATCGGGCATTTTGATTTTCAGCCCCGGGCGATTCTCCAGCCAGCAGTAAATCTCAACCGACAGGATGGCGATGAACATACCGAGGAACAGGCTGCGAGTATCGGAGAACTGGCGCAGCAGCACGTCTTTCACCACGTGCATCTCGCCGTCCACCAGCATCTCGACGGTGGTCGGCGTCACGCAGATAAAGCAGATCACCGCCAGCAGGCCGGGAAACAGCGATTTAATGCCGTTAATACGTCCCAGCTCAATCCCGATCAGGAACACGGCGCCGATATTGAGGAAATTAAGGGTCGCGTAGTTCAGCGCGCTGGTGATGGGCTTCAGCGCCGCCAGGAAGGACAAAGACTGGAAGCTGGCTAAGCCGTTCTTAGGATCCAGCACCATATTGGAGATCAGCACCGAAAACGCCCCTACGATGATGACCGGCATTAAGGTGATGAAGGCGGACTTTATCGCCATGATATAGCGATAACTGTTGAACTTAGTGGCGAAACTGCCCAGAGAATCGATCAGTTTTTCCTGTAAGGCCATAGGGGTAATACCTCAGTAAAAGGGCTTTTATAGAATAAGGTGTACAGCCGGATACTATTGGCATACCAAAAGTAGCTTTCAGCGTCTGAACGTTCTGTGATTTAGCTCCCACCGCCGTGAAAGGTATTCCAGATTGCGATTTATCACTGCTTTGGTATGCCACTTTCAGGATTATCTGGCGCTGTTACCTGAAAGCGTGATCCTGATGGGGATTTGCCCTGCCCGTCCCGCTTATCCGGCACCCCCTCTGTGATAAACTCACATTTATCACGTGGATGCAGGAATAACGAATGGCAACAATGCTGGATGTCTCACTGCGCGCGGGCGTGTCGAAAGCCACGGTATCGCGCGTGCTGAACGGCACGGGTCAGGTAAAAGAGAGTACGCGTCAGCAGGTGTTTAAGGCGATGGAAGAGCTGGGCTATCGCCCGAATTTTCTGGCGCGCTCGCTGGCGAACCGCACCAGCAACAGCATTGGCCTGGTGGTGTCGACCTTTGACGGCTTCTATTTTGGCCGCCTGTTGCAGCAGGCCTCGCGCCAGACCGAAACCCACGGCAAGCAGCTTATCGTCACCGACGGCCACGATACCCCAGAGCGGGAACAGGAGGCGGTGCAGATGCTGGCCGACCGCCAGTGCGATGCCATTGTGCTCTATACCCGCTACATGAGCGAAAAGGCGATCATGGCGTTGATCGACAGCGTCAAAACGCCACTGATCGTGATCAACCGCGACGTCGCTCACGCCCGGGATCGCTGCGTCTTCTTCGAACAGCAGGAGGCTGCCTTCAGGGCCGTGGAGTATCTGATTAGCCAGGGTCACCGGGAGATCGCCTGCATGACGGTGCCGATCCATACCCCGACCGGCAAGGCACGGCTGACGGGCTACCGTATGGCGCTGGAAAAGCACGGCATTGGCTGGGATGAGAGCCGCGTGAAGTACGGCGATGCGGGCATGACCCGGGGATATGAACTGTGCTGCGAATTGCTGAACGAAAAGGCGAGTTTCAGCGCCCTGTTCGCCTGTAACGACGATATGGCGCTGGGGGCCTCTAAAGCGCTACATCAGGCCGGGCTGCGCATTCCGCAGGACGTGTCGCTGTTCGGCTTTGACGACGCCCCCTGCGCTAAGTGGCTGGAGCCCGCCCTCTCTACCGTCTATTTACCCATCGACAATATGATCACCACCGCCATCGATCAGGCGATCCGGCTGGCGAGCGGCCAGCCGATCGATGCGATCCCGCCTTTTACCGGCACCCTGGTGATCCGCGATTCGGTCGCGCCGGGCCCCGGTCTGGATCAGAACAGCTCCAGCGCCAGCAGCTCCTGAATGGTCTGACGGCGGCGGATCAGGCGCGCCTCGCCGTTATCGAACAGCACTTCCGGCAGCAGCGGGCGGCTGTTGTAGTTAGAAGACATTGATGCCCCGTAGGCGCCGGTATCATGCAGCACCAGATAGTCCCCCGGCGCCACCACCGGCAGGGCGCGGGTTTCCACTTTGCCACCCTCCTGCTGGGTAAAGACATCCCCGGATTCACACAGCGGCCCGGCCACCACCGTTTCTACCTGCGGTGTCCTGGAGAGATCCCGCCCGTCGCCCGCCAGGGCGGTGATATGGTGATAGCTGCCGTACATCGCCGGGCGCATCAGATCGTTAAAGCCCGCGTCGATCAGCACAAAGTGGCGACTGCCCATGGTTTTCACGCTGCGCACCTGCGCCACCAGCACGCCGGACTCCGCCACCAGGAAACGCCCCGGCTCGATCTCCAGCTTCACCGGGTGGCCCAGGTGAGCGGCAATCTTATCCCGCGCCGCGTTCCACAGGCCGTAGTAGTGATCGGTATCGATCGCTTCTTCCTCTTCACGGTAGGGGATCGACAGGCCGCCGCCGGCGGAGATCGCCTCCAGATCCTGACCGAACTCGATAACCTGGCGCACCATGGCGTCGCACACCTGCTCAAGGTGGCCGTAATCAACGCCGGATCCGATGTGCATATGAATCCCCACCAGCTTCAGGTTGTACTGTTGCAGCACCGCCAGCGCCGCCGGCAGATCGCTGTGCCAGATCCCGTGCTTGCTGTTCTCACCGCCGGTGTTGGTTTTCTGGCTGTGGCCATGACCAAACCCTGGGTTGACCCGCAGCCAGACGCGGTGGCCCGGCGAAACCTGGCCCAGCTGCGCCAGCATATCCACCGACCCGGCATTCACCGGGATTTGCAGTTCATGCACCCGGGCGAGGGTTTCGCTATCAATAAGATCCGCGGTAAAGACGATGGCGTCGCCGTCGGCCCTGGGATCGTACCCCGCTGCCAGCGCCCGCTCGATCTCACCCAGGGAGACAGAATCGACCTTCACCCCCTGCTCGCGCATCAGGCGCAGAATATGGATGTTGGAGCAGGCCTTCTGGGCGAAGCGCACCACGTCAAACTGATGCAGCGCCGCGATTTTCTCCCGGACGATCTGCGCGTCGTAGACCCACACCGGGCAGCCAAACTCGGCGGGCAGGCGCAGCAGGTTTTCGGCATTGAGGGCGGTATCAGTAGTGTGTAGCGGGCGAGGCATGGTCTTCTCCGGGTGGCATCGTTTTTTAGCATTACGCCACAGGACCAGGGCAATAAAAAATATCGTTTTATCGCCACTCTATGCAAAAATGATATGGATTACTCCTGCAAGGTCGCCCCTATGCCCGCCGTTAACTTACGCCATATCGAGATTTTTCACGCGGTGATGACCGCCGGTAATCTGACCGAGGCCGCACGCCTGCTGCATACCTCCCAGCCCACGGTCAGCCGGGAGCTGGCGCGCTTTGAAAAGGTGCTCGGCCTGACGCTGTTTGAGCGTTCGCGCGGACGGCTGCACCCCACGGTGCAGGGGCTGCGCCTGTTTGAAGAAGTACAGCGCTCCTGGTACGGGCTGGACAGGATCGTCAGCGCCGCCGAGAGCCTGCGCGAGTTCCGCCAGGGCGAGCTCTCCATCGCCTGTCTGCCGGTCTTCTCCCAGTCGTTTTTACCGGCGCTGTTGCAGCCCTTTCTGGCGCGCTATCCCGACGTCAATCTCACCATCGTGCCCCAGGAGTCGCCCCTGCTGGAGGAGTGGCTCTCGGCCCAGCGCCACGATCTGGGGCTGACGGAAACCCTGCACGCCCCGGCCGGTACGGAGCGCACGGAACTGCTCTCGCTGGATGAGGTGTGCGTCTTACCAGTAAATCACCCGTTATGCGCGAAAAGCGTGCTGACCCCCGTCGATTTTCAGGGGGAGAACTACATCAGCCTGTCGCGCACCGACAGCTATCGCCAGCTGCTGGACGCGCTCTTTGCCGAGCATCAGGTAAAACGCCGGATGGTGGTGGAGACCCACAGCGCGGCCTCCATTTGCGCCATGGTCCGCGCGGGCGTGGGCATTTCGGTGGTCAACCCGCTTACGGCGCTGGAGTATGCCGCCAGCGGTATTGCGATCCGCCCCTTCAGCCTGTCGGTCCCCTTCAGGGTGAGCCTGATCCGCCCCCTGCACCGCCCGGCCTCGGCGCTGGTGGATGCTTTCAGTACCTGGCTCCAGGAGGGGGCCAGCCAGTTTACGAAAGCATAAACTCAACCGCGTCCGCCGCGTGGATGGCGGCAGTATCAAACACCGGGATCGGGCTCGCTTCTGCCGGCACCAGCAGGCCAATCTCGGTGCAGCCGAAGATGACCCCCTCGGCTCCCTGCGCCGCCAGCCCCTCAATCACGCGCAGATAGTACTGGCGCGATGCCTCGCTGAAGGTACCAAGGCAGAGCTCTTCAAAGATAATCTGGTTGATGCGCGCCCGGTCCGCTTCGTCCGGGACCAGTGACTCAATGCCAAACTGCGAGGCCAGCCGCCCGCGGTAGAAATCCTGCTCCATGGTATAACGGGTGCCCAGCAGCGCCACCCGTGTCATCCCCTGCGCCACGATGGCCCGCCCGGTGGCGTCGGCAATGTGCAGGAAGGGCAGCGAGCAGCGTGTTTCAATCTGCGCGGCCACTTTATGCATGGTGTTGGTGCAGAGCAGGATCCCCTGCGCCCCTGCCTGCTGCAGTCCCAGCGCGGCGCTGGCCAGCATCTCGCCGGCCTTGTCCCAGTCGCCGCTGGACTGGCAGGCTTCAATCTCGTGAAAATCAACGCTGTGCAGCAGCAGGCTTGCCGAGTGCAGGCCGCCCAGCCGCTGTTTTACCCCTTCGTTAATCAGACGATAATAGGGAATGGTGGATTCCCAGCTCATCCCGCCTAACAGGCCGATAGTTTTCATACGCTCCCCTCTGAGTTATTTATCCATGAAACAAACTTGTGATCGCCTTTCCAGTTCGGCGGTTCAATGTTTTCTTTTTAAACAGGCTGGGATAAATTAAATGAAACAATGTTTCACTATATAACAGGACGCGAGCATGTTTATTTTTCACAAAGAGACCCGGCTGGAAGATTTAGGTAACGGTGTCACCCGCCGTATTCTGGCGCATGACGGTAAGATGATGGCAGTTGAGGTCAACTTTGAACAGGGGGCAATTGGCCCGATGCATAACCATCCGCACGAGCAGCTGACCTATGTCTTGTCCGGTGAATTCGAGTTCACCATTGGTGATGAGAAACACGTCGTGACCGCCGGGGATACCCTGTATAAAGAGCCGCATGTGATGCACGGCTGCGTATGCCTCAAGCCCGGCACTCTGCTGGACACCTTTACCCCGATGCGTGAAGACTTCCTGAAATAATAAAAAGGGCGGTAATTTACCGCCCTTCTCTTTTACTTTACCGCTTATTTTTACTGCTTATTCCATTACCGGCTCGGGTAACGGCGTGCGGCTGGACATCGCTTCACGCAGCAGCACGCTTCCGCAGGCAAAGAGCCCACCCAGCAGGGCCGCCAGGATCACAATCAACGCTTTGCCCGGGCCGTCTTTTTTCACCGGCATGGACGGCGCCAGCTGATAATTGAGCGGCTCGAAATCGACGTTTTTAATCGCCAGCTTCTGCAGCTGCGCCAGATGGTATTCCCGGTTCTGGAAATCGGCGTTCAGGGCGGTAGCGTCTTTCAGCGACTCTTCAATTTGCAGCTTGCGCGCGATCCCGTCGGCGCCCAGCGCGACCGAGTAGTCCGGATCGTCTTTAATGGCCTGGCCGTTGCTGTAGGCCGGCTTTTTAATACCCGCCGCGTTCGCCACTTCCAGCGAGTAGTTCAGGCGCTGCAGCTTGGTATTGTGCAGGTTAGTCAGGCGCACGCGGTCAAGCTCAAGGCGCTCGCGCTCCATAGTGGTCTTCAGGCGCAGGACGTTGCGGATGTTCTGCATGGTCTCCTGCTCAACGATATCCGACACATATTTGATATAGCCCTGCAGGACCACCTGCGCATCCGCAGCGGCAGGCGCGGTAAACTTCAGCGTCCAGGAGGCGTAGGGGGTTTTATCCGCATTTTTGCCGGCGGTATTGTCCAGGGCTTTCATCTGCTCTGCCATGCCCACTACGGCACGGTGCAGGCTCAACTCATCCACCTCTGCCCCTTTCAGTTGGCTCATCACATAGGGTGAGGTCTTCATGTACTCTTCCAGCAGCGACTGCGACTGGAATTTTTTAATAAAGAGATTAAACACCTCTTCGCGGTTGACGTTAACGTCAACATCCAGCACCTGAATGGCGGCCAGCATCTCCTCCAGCGAGTTCCACTGGGTCTTTTCCGCCGGGGTGACGACGGCTTCGCTGGTCCACTTTTGCGGCATCAGGAAAGAGACGGCCAGGCCGATGACGGCAAAAGCAAACACAATGGCGACGATGCGTTTTTTAGCACTTAAGAGAACATCAAGGAGGCCGAGAAGATCGATCTCTTTCGACGGTAGAGCGGGAGAGGCGTAGTGAGGAAAATCAAGGTCCGTGTTTTTCTTAAAATCCATCGTTGACATACTGATTCTTCTTTTGAGAGCGGGGTCAGCCATTCATACCATGGCGGTTTAAAGTGAGAATATTATACCTTTAAGTAAGAATAATCTGAACGCCGATCACATTATTTTCCTCTGCCACTACAAAAATTAGTAGTGAAAATCAGGGGGTTATTTGCCTCCACGCCTCCCACTTCCTCCTCTCCCCACAGAGGCCGCGCATTCAGACCAGCCGTATAGAAAGTTAAAAGTGCCGTCCATCTCACCTTATTGAAACGTCGTTTCGACCGCGATCACATTTCCACTATTTACCGAATGACGCGGGTTTAAATCCCAATAAAATAAATTAAAACGATGTTTTACAAATCAAGAACAGCGGTTCATAACTTTTAAAATTTTGTCATAACGGGCAGGAGAGCCCGGACGTTTTAGCCATCATCTGTTCTCTGGAGGCGCTAATTTACGTACCTGTAACGACATTATTCAACTGCTTGCGGCGACCCGTGCTGCAGGCAGCCGTATTACAAGCCGATTCCGTTTCAAACCCTTAATTACCAGGTAGGTATGTATGAATGAAAACAAGATGCTGGGGCTGGCGTGGATATCACCCTACATAATTGGGTTGATACTCTTTACCGCCTTTCCCTTTGTTTCATCTTTCTTTCTCAGTTTTACTGATTACGATTTGATGAGCCCGCCGGTATTTAACGGCATTGAAAACTATCGCTACATGTTTACGGAAGACACCCTCTTCTGGAAATCCATGGGCGTGACCTTTGCCTACGTATTTTTAACCATTCCATTAAAACTGGCATTTGCCCTTGGCATCGCCTTTGTTCTCAACTTTAAATTACGCGGCATAGGATTCTTCCGTACCGCTTATTATATTCCGTCGATCCTCGGCAGCTCCGTCGCCATTGCCGTCCTGTGGCGCGCGCTCTTTGCCATCGACGGCCTGCTGAACAGCTTTATCGGCGTGTTTGGTCTGGATCCGGTGAACTGGCTCGGCGAGCCCTCGCTGGCGCTGATGTCCGTTACCCTGCTGCGTGTCTGGCAGTTCGGTTCGGCGATGGTTATCTTCCTGGCGGCGCTGCAAAACGTTCCCCAGTCCCAGTATGAAGCGGCGATGATCGACGGCGCCTCTAAGTGGCAGATGTTCACCAAGGTCACGGTGCCGCTGATCACCCCGGTTATCTTCTTCAACTTTATTATGCAGACCACTCAGGCGTTCCAGGAATTTACCGGACCGTACGTCATTACCGGCGGTGGACCAACCTACTCCACCTACCTGTTCTCACTTTATATCTACGACACCGCATTCAAGTACTTTGATATGGGCTACGGCGCGGCGCTGGCCTGGATCCTATTCCTGGTCGTCGCGGTCTTTGCCGCTATTGCCTTTAAATCTTCGAAATACTGGGTGTTCTACTCTGCCGATAAGGGAGGCAAAAATGGCTGATATCCAAACCATCTCCGCAGCCAGAAGCAATGCAGAGCGTGAAGTCGCCCGCACGCTGCGCCGGGAAAAAATCAACGCCAGCATCCGCTATGTGATCCTGTTGTTTGTCGGCCTGCTGATGCTCTATCCGCTAGTGTGGATGTTCTCGGCGTCGTTCAAGCCGAACCATGAAATCTTCACCACCCTCAGCCTGTGGCCGGCGCACGCCACCTGGGACGGGTTTGTCAACGGCTGGAAAACCGGCACCGAGTACAACTTCGGCCACTACATGCTGAATACCTTTAAGTATGTGATCCCGAAAGTGATCCTGACCATTATCTCCTCCACCATCGTGGCCTACGGCTTTGCCCGCTTCGAGATCCCGTGGAAGAAGTTCTGGTTCGCAACGCTTATCGCCACCATGCTGCTGCCGAGCACAGTTCTGCTGATCCCGCAGTACCTGATGTTCCGTGAAATGGGCATGCTGAACAGCTATATGCCGCTGTACCTGCCGCTGGCCTTCGCCACTCAGGGGTTCTTCGTCTTTATGCTGATTCAGTTCCTGCGCGGCGTGCCGCGTGACATGGAAGAGGCGGCGCAGATCGACGGCTGTAACTCCTTCCAGGTGCTGTGGTACGTGGTGGTGCCGATCCTGAAACCGGCCATCATCTCCGTCGCGCTGTTCCAGTTCATGTGGTCGATGAACGACTTTATCGGGCCGCTGATCTATGTCTACAGCGTGGATAAATACCCGATTGCACTGGCGCTAAAAATGTCCATCGACGTTACCGAAGGTGCGCCGTGGAACGAAATTCTGGCAATGGCGAGCATCTCCATTCTGCCATCCATCATTGTCTTCTTCCTGGCACAGCGCTACTTCGTACAGGGCGTAACCAGCAGCGGAATTAAA
>Ga0153917_1000137_pt1 | contig 71297 bp, 75 predicted proteins | sample TSFL001MetaG_FD_104695 | JGI IMG/M metagenome (GOLD analysis project Ga0153917, IMG submission 104695) | Attine ant fungus gardens microbial communities from Florida, USA - TSFL001 MetaG | ecosystem: Host-associated > Fungi > Mycelium > Unclassified | place: USA: Florida, Paynes Creek Historic...
CGGATTTGATCCAGAAGCTTCAGCCGGAAGGGGATTTGACTTTGTTTGGATATTCAGCAGGATGCAGCCTGGCGTTTGAAGCTGCCAAAAAGCTTGAGGAACAAGGCCGTATTGTTCAGCGGATCATCATGGTGGATTCCTATAAAAAACAAGGTGTCAGTGATCTGGACGGACGCACGGTTGAAAGTGATGTCGAAGCGTTGATGAATGTCAACCGGGACAATGAAGCGCTCAACAGCGAAGCCGTCAAACAAGGACTTAAGCAAAAAACACACGCCTTTTACTCATACTACGTCAGCCTGATCAGCACAGGCAAGGTGAAAGCAGAGATTGATCTGCTGACTTCAGGCACTGATTTTGACATGCCGGAATGGCTTGCATCATGGGAAGAGGCAACAACAGGTGCTTATCGTGTGAAAAGAGGCTTCGGAACACACGCAGAAATGCTGCAGGGCGAAACGCTAGATAGGAATGCCGGAATTTTGCTCGAATTCCTTAATACACAAACCGTAACGGTTTCTTAAATGAAGTGATGAAAGGAGGAGACAGCCAATGAGCCAACTCTTCAAATCGTTTGATGCGTCGGAAAAAACGCAGCTCATCTGTTTTCCGTTTGCCGGCGGCTACTCAGCGTCGTTTCGCCCTCTCCATGCTTTTTTGCAGGGGGAGTGTGAGATGCTTGCCGCTGAGCCGCCGGGACACGGCACGAATCAAACGTCAGCCATTGAGGATCTCGAAGAGCTGACGGATTTGTACAAGCAAGAACTGAACCTTGGCCCTGATCGGCCGTTTGTGCTGTTCGGACACAGTATGGGCGGCATGATCACCTTCAGGCTGGCGCAAAAGCTTGAGCGTGAAGGCATCTTTCCGCAGGCGGTTATCATTTCTGCGATACAGCCGCCGCATATTCAGCGGAAGAAAGTGTCCCATCTGCCTGATGATCAATTCCTTGATCATATTATCAAATTAGGCGGAATGCCCGCAGAGCTTGTTGAAAATAAGGAGGTCATGTCCTTTTTCCTGCCTTCCTTCCGATCGGACTACCGGGCTCTGGAACAATTTGTGCTTCACGATCTGGCTCCGATCCAATCGCCTGTTCATGTCTTTAACGGGCTTGATGATAAAAAATGCATTCGAGATGCGGAAGGGTGGAAGAAGTGGGCAAAAGACATCACATTCCATCAATTTGACGGCGGTCACATGTTCCTGCTGTCACAAACGGAAGAAGTCGCAGAACGGATTTTTGCGATCTTGAATCAGCATCCGATCATTCAATCGTGATCAAAAGCGGACGGCTCAGAGCTGTTCCGCTTTTTTAGTGTTGAATGCCAATTTTTGCATGGTATAATAGTCGAAATACTCAAATAAAGGCAGGTCAAAACATGCGCACGTCTCCCAGGATGAAATGGTTTGTATTGCTGTTTACGTTTGTTTTCGCCATCGGAATGAACTCATTCAGAAACTCGTTTCAATTTTTTATGCTTCCAATGGCGGATGCTTTCCATGCCGACAGGTCGCTGATCTCGGTTTCTGTCAGCATTTTTATGATCACAACCGGCATCGTCCAGTTTTTTGTCGGTTTTTTTATTGACCGGTTCAGTGTCAGAAAAATTATGGCGCTGGGAGCTGTTTGCATCAGCGCAAGCTTTTTGGTGCTTCCGTATTCACCAAATGTTCATGTGTTTTCCGCTATTTACGGTGTGCTTGGCGGAATCGGCTATTCCTGTGCTGTCGGCGTGACGACCCAGTATTTCATCAGCCGCTGGTTTGATACGCACAAAGGTCTGGCGCTTGCTATTTTGACTAATGCCAACTCTGCGGGCTTGCTGCTTCTCTCGCCCATTTGGGCCGCGGCACCGTACCATGCCGGCTGGCAGAACACCTATACCATTTTGGGAATCGTCATGGCGGCTGTTCTGCTGCCGCTTCTCGCCTTCGGGATGAAGCACCCGCCACATGCACAAGCGCAGTCAGTGAAAAAATCTTATGACTGGCGGGGATTTTGGAACGTGATGAAGCAGTCCCGCCTCATTCATATCCTGTACTTCGGGGTGTTTACTTGCGGATTTACGATGGGAATCATTGATGCTCACCTCGTCCCGATACTGAAGGATGCGCATGTCTCTCAAGTCAACGGAATGATGGCCGCGTTCGGGGCGTTTATTATCATTGGCGGATTATTGGCGGGCTGGCTGTCAGATCTCCTCGGCAGCAGAAGCGTCATGCTATCCATCTTATTTTTCATTCGGCTGCTCAGCCTGATTTGCCTGCTCATCCCCATTCTCGGAATTCATCACAGCGAACTTTGGTACTTTAGCTTTATCCTGTTATTTGGACTCAGTTACACAGGCGTGATCCCGCTGACCGCGGCGTCAATTTCAGAAAGCTATCAAACAGGATTGATCGGCTCGCTGTTAGGCATCAATTTCTTTATCCATCAGGTTGCCGGGGCTCTCAGTGTGTATGCGGGCGGTTTGTTTTTTGACATGACTCATGATTATCTGCTGATTGTTGCTGTGTGTATCGTGTTTGTGGGTGTATCGGCTGTAATAGAGCTTGTGCCGTTTTTCAATAAACAAAAGGCAAAAGAAACCCATCAATCAATATAAAAGGACCGGCACTGTCAATGCCGATCCTTTTTAAATTTGAGTTTTTTTGTTTCGGTATTTTTAAGGATAATCCCCTTGAATCTGTTCATCTCCTCTTCGGAGTGGAAAAAATGTTTTGGTATCGCAATATATTGGCTGCTGGATGTATTGATCCGAAAGATATTCCTATATTCGAAAACAGCTGTGATTTCATTCCAATTAAAAATGAGGTTATATTTTTTAGAACTTATACGGATTCCTTCGTGATTGAGGGTATATGTTCTTTTGGATTTTATCCGTTCGTTCTTCTTGTATGCTCTGGAAAACTTCATATATAGAAGAAGGAGGAGCAGCAGTGTAAACAGAACTGACATCACGATAATCAACATACTGTTCATAAACAAGTTAAGCGCGTCACTGCCATAAACGATACGGGGCCATCCGTTAATGAAGTTAACTGAAGCAAATATGGCGCAAAACAACAGAAAGTAAAAGCATGACATTTTTCCGATTTGATAAAAAAAGATTTCTCTTACATCCTTAAAAGTGATTTCTCCTGGAAGATTGATACTTTCACTAGCATATTGAATCATACGGTAAACCTACACCTCTAACCACGTTTTTCCTTTCAGTCTAGCATAATTTCTCATTTTTTTGCAGGCATACCAGGGTGCTTTGTTTTTTTCTGCAGATTGGTATTGCTCCCCAGCACACCAATAATAATAAAAACCGCTCCGGCAAGATGATACCAGGCAAGGCTTTCGTTTAGAATCACGACTCCTGCAATCATTGTCACAATGGTGGACACATGATTAAAAGCGCTCATTTTAAACGCCTCAATCCGTGACAGCGTATAGTTAGACAAGAATGAAGTGACGAGTGAAGACAGCACGCCCAAATATACAATGGCGAGAACAAAGCCGGGTTCCCGGAATGGCTGGAAATAAGTGCTGACAGTACCAGCCGAGCCGTGGCGCACAAGGGCGATGGCGTTGAAGACGACAAAGCCGATGGCAGACATGATGTAGGTAAGCTCGGTCAGCTTGAACCGCTGCGTCATTTTTCTGGCGGCGATATTGTACATCGCTGAAGACAAGGCGGATAATAGAATCAGCAAAGACCCTTTTAAGCTGGCTGATTCCACGTCAACGCCTTTCATCACAAAAATAAACATGACGCCGGCAACAGATAAAACTGTGAACCCCTTTTGCGCCCACGTCGGGCGTTCCCTTAAAACATAAGCGGCAAACACCATCGTGAAAATCGGAATGGCTGCCTGAATAATTCCCGCTTCAGATGAGGACGAGTACACAAGGCCGAATGCCTGAAAGCTGAAAAATAGCGCGGGATACAGCAGGGCGAGCGGCAAAATGGCAATGACGTCCTTTACGCGGATTGAAAGCTTTACCCAGCCGAATAAGACAGGTACAGTGGCCGCAGCAAACGCAATGGTGAACCGGTGTGCCAAAATATCAAACGGCTCTGCTGTTTGCAGCGCGATTTTTATGAATAGAAAGGATAAACCGATAATGAACGAATATAAAACAGCCGCTATATAAGCGGAGGCTTGCTGATGTTTAACCATAATGGGAGGTGCTCCTTTACATGAATTGCAGCGCCGGTCGCTCCCTTTATTGTATGGCCGCGGTCAGAACGGTACAATGAGAAAAACAATGAACTGTACCGGTACAAAACAGGGGGGGGAGAACGCATGGAGAAATATATGAGTCTATTAACGAGGATAGAGGAGATGATGCAAAGCACCGCCTATCAAGAAGGAGACAGGCTTCCATCTATCCGTCAGCTGTCCGCCCGCTGCCAAGTCAGCAAAAGCACAGTAATCCGCGCGTTGCAGGAGCTGGAAAAGCGCCACCTTATCTATTCCGTTCCGAAAAGCGGCTATTATATTGTGAAAAAGACGGAGAAATCAAAAAGCGGGCAGCCTGGCCCCATCGACTTTGCCACATCTGCGCCGGATCCCGATGTGTTTCCGTATCTTGATTTTCAGCACTGCATCAACAAAGCGATTGATACATACAAAAACGATTTGTTTATTTATGGGACGCCAAAGGGGCTTCCATCACTCATCCGCGTACTCCGAAAGCTCCTGGCCAATCAGCAGGTATTTGCGGATGAACGGCATATTTTCATTACATCAGGTGTCCAGCAGGCGTTATCCTTGCTTTGTGCCATGCCGTTTCCAAATGGGAAAGAGAAGATCGCCATTGAACAGCCGGGCTACCATTTGATGGTCGAACAGCTTGAGACGCTTGGGATTCCCGCCATCGGGGTGAAACGAACGGAAGAGGGGCTTGATATAGCTGAGGTTGAGCGGTTATTTCAAACAGAATCGATTAAATTTTTTTATACGATGCCCCGCTTCCATAACCCGCTTGGCTGCTCTTTGTCAGAGCGTGATAAACAGGAGCTTGTGAGACTGTCAGAAGCGTATGATGTCTATCTCGTTGAGGATGATTACCTCGGTGATCTGGAGGAAAATAAAAAGGCAGATCCGCTGTACGCATATGATCTGTCCTCACATGTCATCTATTTGAAAAGCTTCTCGAAAATGATGTTTCCCGGCCTTCGCGTGGGGGCGGCTGTTTTGCCCGAAGCACTGACTGACACGTTCTATGCGTACAAAAAGCTGAACGACATCGACTGTTCGATGATTTCTCAAGCAGCATTGGAGATTTACCTGAAAAGCGGTATGTACGGCAGGCATAAGGAGAAAATCAAAGATTCCTATAAGGAGCGATCACTGAGGCTTCATCAAGCCATTCGAACTCACAGGCAGCTGGGAAGCGGACGCTTTAGGTTCTCCAGCGGGCAGGCACCCTGCATGCACACCCACCTGGTGCTTCATTGGGATCTGCCCGCCTCAAGAGTGATTCAAAGGCTGAAAAAACAAGGGGTTCACCTTGAGGCGATAGACCGTCATTATTTATCAGGTTATCAAAAAGAAAATCTATTAAAAATCAATATATCCAATGTGAAAACGGAAGATATTGATCGCGGTGTCAAGCTGTTGATGAGCCATTTATAAAAGCGCTTCGTACGGGACCATTGTGATATCCTCAGGGAAATCAGGGTGCGCGGCGCATACAGCCATTTTGTAGCCGGGATCGACATCATACGTTTTAATATAGCAGGAGGAATGGCTGTCCGGAAGCTCAATGGATACTTCTCCGTCCTGATGCAGGCGCACTGAAAAGGAATCAAGCGGAAGCGATAAGCCTTTGCCTTCCTGTTTGATAAAGCTTTCTTTCATTGACCATAGATGATAAAAATAGTCTGTCTGCTCGTCCTTGTTTTTGGCTAAAAGATCGCTGTACTCTGTTTTTGAAAAGAAGCGCTTTGCGATCTCAAGGCTGATTGGTTTCGTTTTTTCAATATCTATGCCGATCGGCTGAGAATCAAACGCGCAAACGACCCAGTGGCCGGAGTGGGAAATGTTGAAATGAGTGTCAGGCAAATCAGGGATGCATGGCTTTCCGTATTCCTGCGTGCTGAAGCGGATAGCGGCTTTGTCCAACTGGTGCTGCCTGCTGACGACTGAGCGAACGAGCACGTCTCCCAGCAGGGTGCGGTGTGCATCTTCTTTATGATAAAATCTCCGGCATTTCTCCCGTTTTTCAGGCGATATGAAAGACATGAACCGTTCAGTTTCTTCCTGTGAAAGCGGGCGGTCCATATAAATTCCGTAAATCTTCATTCTAGGTCCTCCGTCTGCAAAAGATTGTCAAAACCATCCTATCATACATCAACAAGACTCATATAGAGGAGAAAATAAAAAACAAAGCCAAGACGGCTTTGTTTTAGTGTACAGGCGGAGATGCTTTTACAGCGGCTGTCCGCCTTGCCACGGCATAATTCAGCAGCTGGATTGACTGGGGCAATGAAAAGCGCAAAATAAGTCCGGTGAAGATGGCGGTCAAAATGGTGCCAAAACCGATCGGGCCGCCCATGCCCCATGCCGCAAACAAAATTGTTATTTCCATGCCATTCCGCACCCATTGCACATTCCAGCCGGTTTTTTCTGTAATCAGCATCATCAGTGAATCACGCGGTCCCGCGCCAAGGCCTGCTGATACATAAACACCGACGCCGTAACCGATCAGTACCACGCCGAGAGAGAAGACGATGACCGAACCTGTGTAGGTCGAGGGGGCAGGCAGAATGAAATTGAAAAAATCTATAAATACACCAATGAGCACCATATTCAGGATGGCCCCAATTTTCGGCCAAGCCCTCGTAAACAATGACGTGAATCCGACGATGAGCGCTCCAATAATGATGGACCACTGGCCGACGGTAAGCCCGAAGTGCTGAAACAGGCTGTAATGAAATGCATCCCACGGACTAATGCCGAGTGCTTTTCCTTCTATCGTCAGGGATACACCAAAAGCCAAAATGATCAAACCGGCAAAATAAAATGTCCAGCGCAGAACAAGTTCTTGCTTCACGTGAGGTCCCTTCTTTCGTAAAAATCAGTCGATTGTCATTGTAGCACATCTGACAGAAGGGCGGAATAGGCGGAAGGGGCTCAACAAAAAAACAGGGCTGCCGCAGGCGCCCTGTTTTTCTTATTACAGCGGGTTCAAAATCCGGTTCAAGAACCGCTGTGTCCGTTCTTCTTTTGGGGCGGAGAAAATTTGCTCCGGCGGTCCCTGCTCCACGATAACACCGCCGTCGATGAAGATGACTTCATCGGCAACCTCCTGCGCGAACTTGATTTCGTGGGTCACCACGACCATGGTCCAGCCTTCATTGGCCAAGTCCTTGATAACCTTCAGCACCTCTCCGACGAGCTCCGGATCAAGCGCTGAGGTCGGTTCGTCAAACAGCATGAGCTCAGGCTGAATCGCCAGTGCGCGTGCGATGCCGACGCGCTGTTGCTGGCCGCCGGAAAGCTGGAACGGATATAAATCCATTTTGTCCTTCAATCCGACTTTATCAAGAAGCTGGATCGCTTCTTTTCTGACTTCCTCTTTGTTCCGTTTTTGCACCTGCACAGGGCCCTCCATTACGTTTTCGAGGGCTGTGCGGTGCGGGAACAGGTGATACGCCTGAAATACCATTCCGGATTTTCGGCGAAGCTTTAGAATATCCGCCTGTTTCACCTTTTTGGAGAAATCGATGGAGAAATCATCAAATGCAAGCTCTCCGCGATTCGGGATCTCCAGTGCGTTCAGGCAGCGGAGCAGCGTCGTTTTCCCTGAACCTGAAGGCCCAAGTATGGCGATGACTTTTCCTTTTTCAATCTTCATATCTATCTTTTTTAAAATTTCATTTTCACCGAATGATTTGTTTAATCCTTTAATGGTAAGCATACTCGGAACCTCCTTATTTGGCCACGTAGCGGTCAAGACGCCGTTCGATGACATGCTGGACGAGTGAAAGCAGGAAGCAGATAATCCAATAAATAAAGGCTGCTTCAATATAGATCACTAAAATTTGATCAAGATTCCGCGCGCCGATTTCCTGGGCTTTTCTGAACAGCTCAGCGACCAGAATTTGAGAGGCGAGGGATGTATCTTTAATCAGGCTGATAAAGGTATTGGATAATGGCGGGATCGACACACGAAACGCCTGCGGCAGTATGACGCGGAACAGCGTTTTTTGATGTGTCATGCCGATTGTGTAGCCGGCTTCCCATTGCCCTTTCGGCACGGATAAAATAGATGCCCGGATGATTTCAGATGCATAGGCGCCGACGTTTAATGAAAAGGCGATAACTGCGCTTGGGAATGGATCTAATGTGACGTTAAAGGCCGGGAACAGATAGAAAATGATGAACAATTGAACGAGAAGAGGAGTGCCGCGTATTGCGGATACGTATACGCTGAACACCCATCTCAAAGGTCTCACTTTCGACATTCTGGCAAGCGCCGTAATCAGCGCCAGGATCATTCCAAATATAAAGGAAAGAATCGTAAGGGGAATCGTATAGTAGATTCCCCCTGAAAGTATCGGCCAGAATGACTGCTGCACCAGATCCCACGGGATCGCCGTGCCAAGCGTCAATGCCGGTAGATTATTTAGAAACATCTTCGCCGAACCATTTTTTAGAAATTTTAGAAAGAGTCCCGTCCTCTTTCATTTCTTTTAATGCTTTGTTGACTTGATCAACAACCTCTCCGCTTCCTTTACGGAACGTGAAATAGGTTGACTGAGGATCACCTGTTTCAAACGCGATTTTCACGTTTTTATTGCCGGATGTTTTTAAGTAGTTCAATACGGCAAGCTTATCGTTGTATGTCATATCGACGCGGCCTTGCTGGATCATTTGAAGGGCCTGCGCCATGCCCTCAACGCCTTCTACTTTAGCGCCGGCATTTGTAGCTAATTTGTTGTAGTTGCTTGTCAGTGATTGAGCTGACGTTTTTCCTTTTACATCTGCTTCAGACTTAATATCGTTGTTGTCTTTTTTCGTCACGACAACGGCTCTTGATGTTGTGTATTTATCTGAGAAATCATATTGATTTTCACGATCTTTTTTTCCGACTTGGTTGGCAACAACGTCAAACCGTTTGGAATTCAGGCCGGCAAACATGCTGTCCCATTGTGTTTCTTTAAAATCGACTTTCAGCCCAAGGCGTTTTGCGACTTCTGTGATGACTTCGACATCATAACCAGTCAGCTTGTCAGTGTCTTTGTCGTGGTAAGTGAACGGCTCATATGTTCCTTCCGTTCCGACTGTGAGCACACCTTTTTTCTTGATTGAAGCCCAAAGATCGCCATCTTTGGCATTATCTTTTGACTGATTGTCATTTCCTGCTCCGCAAGCTGCAAGAGCTGCAATGCTTACGACCATGAATAAAGCCAATAATGCTTTTTTCATCTTATTCCCCACTTTTCTGGTTGATTTTATTGAAATAAAAAATTAGCTTACAAATCTAAAGGATAACTTTTTTTTAGTATGAGTCAAGTATTTGGTTTTCATAAGACAAAATCTTTTAAAATAAATCCAAAAATTGCTGTGCCGGTTTAGGCAAATAACTGTCCGTTCTCCACATGACAGCCGGCGTCATAATGAAGGGATTATTTTCGATATGGACGGTGTGAACGTGATTTCTCATATGAACGGGAATCATTGTGACAGGCAGAATAGACGCGCCAAATCCTGATGACACAAGGCTGAGCAAAGTTGCAGAGTCATGGCATTCACAAACAATGCTCGGCTTCAGGTTCAAACGATGAAATTCATTCATGACCTGATTATAAACGCCTTTTCCGTTGACAGGCCGCAGCAGAATCAGCGGAAACGAAGGAATGTCCTCCATCTTAATGGTGTCTCCGCACGGATATCCGGCTTCATCTGAAAGCACGAGCACACATGGAATGTCATCAAGCTGCTTGAATTGTACTCTGTCACTTTTGATCAGTGTTGTCGTGACCGCCGCATCGATTTGCCGGCTTTCCAGCAGCTCCAACAGTGTCGCAGGCTCATTTTCCCAAATATTAAAGGTGAGATGGGGGTATCTCTCTTTGATCTGTGTTACTTTTTCAAGCATCAGAGCCGCGCAATAAATTGTGGAACCCACGGCAAGCGTGCCGGCTACCTCCTCCTTCAGCTCCTGTACCTCAATGACAGCATCTTCAAACCTATGCAAAATCTCTTTTGCTCTTTTCAGAAAAACAGTTCCTTCATATGTAAGAGTCATTTGTTTTTTCTTGTTCCGATCAAACAGAACAACACCAAGCTCGTCCTCCAGCTGTTTGAGCTGCCTGCTTAAAGGCGGCTGCGCCATGTGAAGCTTTTTGGCTGCGGACGTGATTTTCTGTTCTTGGGCAATGGTAATGAAGTATCGAAGCTGGCGAATGTCCAAAAGAAAGCGCCTCCCTATTATACCTTTTAGGTATTAAATATAGATTTTATAGATATTTTTCATATGGATATATCAGGAGTATGATTGAAATGAAAGCAGAATTCAAGCGTAAAGGAGGGGGCAAAGTGAAACTCGTTGTCGGAATGACAGGGGCAACAGGGGCGATTTTCGGGGTCAGGCTGCTGCAGTGGCTGAAGGCCGCCGGAGTGGAAACCCATCTCGTTGTGTCTCCTTGGGCGAACGTCACGATCAAACACGAAACAGGCTATTCCTTACAAGAAGTAGAACAGCTGGCCACATACACTTACTCACATAAGGACCAGGCGGCGGCCATTTCAAGCGGGTCGTTTGATACCGATGGAATGATCGTCGCGCCGTGCAGCATGAAATCTCTCGCAAGCATTCGCACCGGAATGGCGGATAATCTGCTGACACGTGCGGCGGATGTCATGCTCAAGGAGAGAAAAAAACTCGTCCTCTTAACGAGAGAGACGCCTTTGAACCAAATTCATCTCGAAAATATGCTAGCGCTTACGAAAATGGGTACAATCATTCTTCCTCCGATGCCGGCATTTTATAATCAGCCGAGCAGCTTAGAGGAAATGGTTGACCATATTGTATTTAGAACGTTGGACCAATTCGGCATTCGCCTTCCTGAAGCGAAGCGCTGGAATGGGATTGAAAAACATAAAGGAGGAGCTTGATCATGGCTTATCAAGATTTCAGAGAATTTCTCGCAGCCCTCGAAAAAGAAGGACAGCTGCTTACAGTGAATGAAGAGGTAAAGCCGGAACCGGATTTAGGGGCCGCCGCACGCGCAGCCAGCAATCTTGGCGATAAAAGCCCCGCGCTCTTATTTGACAACATTTATGGCTATCATAACGCGCGAATTGCGATGAATGTCATCGGCTCTTGGCCGAACCATGCAATGATGCTGGGCATGCCGAAAGACACACCGGTAAAAGAACAGTTTTTTGAATTCGCAAAGCGTTATGACCAGTTTCCGATGCCGGTCAAACGTGAGGAAACAGCGCCATTTCATGAAAATGAAATCACAGAAGATATCAATTTGTTTGATATACTGCCTCTTTTCAGAATTAACCAGGGTGATGGAGGCTATTATTTAGACAAAGCATGTGTCATTTCCCGTGATCTTGAAGACCCTGACAACTTCGGCAAACAAAATGTCGGCATTTACAGAATGCAGGTTAAAGGAAAAGACCGCCTCGGCATTCAGCCTGTCCCGCAGCACGATATTGCCATCCATCTGCGTCAAGCTGAAGAACGCGGCATCAATCTTCCGGTCACTATTGCGCTCGGCTGTGAGCCGGTTATTACAACGGCGGCATCGACTCCGCTTCTCTATGATCAATCAGAATACGAGATGGCAGGCGCGATTCAAGGCGAACCATATCGCATCGTCAAATCAAAGCTGTCTGATCTTGATGTTCCGTGGGGCGCTGAAGTGGTGCTTGAAGGTGAGATTATTGCCGGAGAGCGCGAATATGAAGGGCCGTTCGGTGAATTCACAGGCCATTATTCCGGCGGACGCAGCATGCCGATTATCAAAATTAAACGCGTCTATCACAGAAACAATCCGATCTTTGAACATTTATACTTAGGCATGCCTTGGACAGAATGCGATTACATGATCGGCATTAACACATGCGTGCCGCTTTATCAGCAGTTAAAAGAAGCGTATCCAAACGAAATTGTGGCAGTAAACGCCATGTACACACACGGTTTAATCGCGATTGTATCCACAAAAACCCGTTACGGCGGATTTGCGAAAGCGGTCGGCATGCGCGCATTGACCACACCGCACGGACTTGGCTACTGCAAAATGGTCATTGTCGTTGATGAGGATGTCGATCCATTCAACCTGCCGCAGGTCATGTGGGCGCTTTCGACCAAAATGCATCCGAAACACGATGCGGTCATCATTCCGGACTTATCTGTTCTGCCGCTTGATCCGGGATCTAATCCGTCAGGAATCACTCACAAAATGATTCTTGACGCGACTACACCGGTTGCGCCGGAAACAAGAGGCCACTATTCACAGCCGCTTGATTCTCCGCTAACAACGAAAGAATGGGAACAAAAACTAATGGACTTAATGAATAAATAAGGAAAGGATGTTCGAAATGCATACATGTCCTCGATGCGACTCAAAAAAGGGAGAAGTCATGAGCAAATCGCCTGTAGAAGGCGCATGGGAAGTTTATCAGTGCCAAACATGCTTTTTTACATGGAGATCCTGTGAACCGGAAAGCATTACGAATCCCGAAAAATACAATCCAGCGTTTAAAATTGATCCAAAGGAAACAGAAACAGCCATTGAAGTTCCGGCGGTGCCGGAACGAAAGGCTTGACCAGCGTGAACTGTATGTCAGACCGTCTCTTTGAGCTGCTTGACGGGAGCTGCCTGAATGAGAAGCAGCATGAGGCCTTCGTTCTGCAAACAGTATCAGAGGATGGCTGGCCGCATGCCGCTATGATCAGTGCGGGTGAAATCATCGCGCTGAGCCGAACTGATATCCGAATCGCTCTGTGGAAAAACACAATGACGTCGGCCAACATCCTTCGCACAGGAAAAGCACAGTTCACGGCATGGTGGAAGGGAGCGGCCTATTATGTAAAGCTTGAATGCACGCCTTTGCCACCTTTGAAAGATGCCGAATATGAAAGAGACCGTTTTTCCTGCCGCATCGTTTCAGTGAAGGAGGACGTTGCGAAATACGCTGATTTGACTTCTGGTGTCCGTATCGAGCTTCACAGCCCTGAAGAGGTGCTGGGCAGATGGGAAAAGACCCTGGAAGATTTAAAAAGGTAATATCGATAGCCTGACGCCATGCGTCAGGCTTTTTTTATATAATGAAAACAAAGGGGGCGTGAGAAATGGAACGTGCGGGGATCTGTCACTCGGACGGCTTTGATTTAGCTTATCGAATTGAGGGCGAGGGCGCACCCATCCTTGTGATCGGGAGTGCGGTTTACTACCCGCGCCTTTTTTCCTCAGATATCAAACAGAAATATCAATGGGTCTTTGTCGATCATAGGGGATTTGCTAAGCCTAAGCGGGAGCTTCGTAAGGAGGATTCGAGGTTTGATGCCGTCTTGGCTGATATTGAAAGGATGAGAACATTTCTTCAGCTTGAGGATGTTATTATCCTGGGACATTCCGGGCATGCTTTTATGGCTTTAGAATATGCCAGGACATATCCTGAACATGTCCGGAAAGTGGCGCTCTTCAATACTGCGCCTGATAACAGTGAAGATAGACAGCGAAAAAGCGAATCATTTTTCATGGAAACAGCCAGTCTTGAGAGAAAGAAACGCTTTGAAAAAGATATCGCGAATTTGCCGCAGGACATTGAAAAAGATCCTGAAAGACGCTTCGTGCACATGTGTATTCGCGCTGAAGCGAAAAGCTTTTATCAAGAGCTGTTCCATGCAGCTGCTTTATGGGATGGCGTATTTACGAATATGCCGATCATGGATGAATTATGGGGGAATACATTTGCCCGGCTGAATCTCATTCAGCGGTTAGCTGAGGTGCAAGTGCCGGTGTACATCGGCTTAGGAAGATATGATTATTTGGTTGCGCCTGTTACGCTATGGGATGGTGTTGAAGATTTATATCCCCATGTGGAGAAGGTTATTTTTGAAAAGAGCGGCCATCAGCCGATGCTGGAAGAACCGCAAGCCTTTGATCAAAGCTTCAGCAAATGGCTGGATCAATAAAAAAACAGCCCGCAGATCAAAATCCGCGGGCTGTTGCTGATTATAAGACCCCTTTCATCGCGCGTTTGATCACCGGCGAGAGCAGCAGGAGAATGCCGCCAAGAACGATAGAAATCAAACCGATGGTGCCGAAGTATGTTGTTTCAGGAATTTTATCAAACAACCCGGCTACTTGGGCATTGATCGCTTGGGCTGCTGCGTTCGTCAGAAACCACATACTCATTGTCTGTGCAGAGAAGGCAGCTGGCGCCAGTTTCGTTGTCACGGATAAACCGACTGGAGACAGGCACAGCTCTCCAAGCACGACAAGCAGGAAGCTGAGAACGAGCCAAAGCGGGCTTACGAGTGCTTCTTTTCCTTGCATAGCCGGGAATACCATTATGATAAATGACAATCCGGCAAGAATAATTCCGATTGAGAATTTAACTGGTGTGGACGGCTGGCGTTTGCCGAGCTTCATCCAGAGCCATGCGAATATTGGCGCAAAAATGACGACAAACAATGGATTTAATGATTGGAACCAGGATGATTGAAGTTCGAATCCGCCCAATGAAAGTCTTATGCGTTCATCGGCATATACCGCAAGAATGGTCGCTCCCTGTTCCTGAATGGCCCAGAACATGACAGCACCGATAAACAAAGGAACGTAAGCGGCAAGACGGGATTTTTCTGTTTTGTCCGCTTTTTTGCTTGTAAACATGATGATGAAATAAATGACAGGAATCAAAATACCGAGAATACTAACAAGGTCGATGAAACGATTGATCGTCAGCACGCCTGTTTGTACAGAGATAATCACTGCGATCGCCACAATGATAACACCGATTCCGGTGCCAATCGCAGATTTTTTAGACAGCGGATTCGGCACATTGGAACCTGCAAGCCCGAGGTTTTTCTTTCTTGTCAAAGCAAATACGATGAGTCCGAGAAGCATTCCGACCGCGGCAGTTCCGAAGCCGAGATGATAGTTGTACTTCTGTCCGAGTGTTCCGACAATTAACGGCGCAAGTAAACCACCAAGGTTAATCCCCATGTAGAAAATACTGAAACCTGAGTCGCGGCGCGGGTCTTCTTTCGTGTAAAGATCCCCAACCACGCTTGAAACGTTTGGTTTTAATAAGCCTGTTCCGACAATGATAAGCACCATGCTGATATAAAATGCGATCGCGCTGCCCGGATAGGCGAGTGCAATGTGGCCGAACATAATGAATATGCCGCCGTAAAACACGGTGTTTGCGGTACCGAATACCCGGTCAGCAAGCCATCCGCCAATAATAGTGGACATGTATACGAGTGATCCGTAAATCGACATAATGGCAACCGCAGTGCCCTTGTCAAAGCCGAGCCCTCCGTTTACCGTCTCTGTATACAAATAGTAAAGTAAGATTGCTCTCATTCCATAGTAAGAGAAACGCTCCCAAAATTCGGTGAAAAATAGTGTAAATAGTCCTCGCGGGTGACCAAAGAACCCTTTTTGCGGGACGCTTTTAATGATACTTTCGTTATCAATCGAAGCCATGTCAGCCAAACCCTTTCTAAAAAAAGTGTATTATAAAAATCATATTCTTATATAATACTTGTGTCAATATAATTTATACTCATTTCAAATAGTTCCATAATGGAAAAATTATAAATACCTAAAAATAGTGATTTTCTCCTAATTTTTAAGTCCTTTATCGTGAGATTTTCTTACACAACTATTCCTTTATATTTTTTTAATAAAATTTTAGAGAAATGTACAAGCAGACCGGGCCTTTGTGAGTAACATGATAGTAATCATAGAGAAGGAGGCTCGCAATTGGCTGAATTCATATTAAATGCAGCGGATTTCGGTGTTCCTGGAGATGGTCAAACGGATTCGACAAAACTGATTAATCAGTGCCTCAGTACAGCTGTTTCGAAAGGCTATCATACTGTCTGGTTTCCAAAGGGAACATATTTAATAGATGGAACGCTTGGCGGAGATTTTAATCAGAAGTTTCGAAACGCGGGGATCATTGTTCCCGGTAACCTTGAGATTATGATGGACCCAGAGTGTATCATGAAAGTAATCCCGAATAGTTCGTGGGGTTATTCCGCATTTTATGTAGGCAAGCAAGAGAATATAACCATTTCCGGGGGACAAATTATCGGCGAACGCGATGAGCATACGTATGCCTCGGCGGGGATCAGGTCTACCCATGAATGGGGCTTTGGCATATGTATTGAAGGATGCTCGAATGTTGTCATTGATCATGTCAAAATTTCTGATTTTACCGGTGATGGGATCATTGTCAGTCCGAGGGGATTAAAGACCAATCAAGATTATCGAACGTCAGAGCAAATTATCATCCGCCACTGTGAGGTTCGGCGGTCGAGGAGAAATAACATTTCCATTACCGGATGTGACATGGTCACGGTGGAGGAATGCGTGATTGAAGATGCAGGAACGGGGAATGGGACAGCACCGAAATACGGAATTGACATTGAAGGGTATGGAGAAGGTGATGTTGATTATGAGGAACCGATTAATGTATCAATTCGAAATAACTACTTTATTGGAAACGTTTCAAGTTCTGTGACCAATTTTAACGGGTATGGCGTTTTAATAGAAGGAAATCACTCAGACAATACAATCAGCTACGGATATGGGACGCAAACAGTGATCAAGGGAAATATTCTGAGAGGCTCTGGAGACGCGGCGGCTGCGCCAAGAGTCGGGATAACCGGACTCGGTGTGTCACAAGGGAAAGAGACCAGTGATGCGGTAATCGCTGGCAATCTGATTACCGGATTTTCAACTGGAATTGATGTCAGGGGAAAGAGCGTTCTTGTGACCAACAACAAAATCAGCAACTTTGAAAACACAGGGATATTGGTTTATCAGTCTTCCGACGTAAAGGTAGACGGAAACCACATTCAAAACGGACTGTCTGAAACAAGACGCAGCATCGGTCTTCGCGCAGTGCTGTCAGATGACATCGCTTTTCTGAATAACTGTCTCATTCAAGTCATTGACGGTGTGAACATCTCCGGAGGCGACATGATCATTAAAGATAATCTCCTGAGAAAATTCAGCCGGGGCATTTGGATCGCTCAGGGGAATGCGGTGATTGAAGGAAATACACTAAATCCTGACACGTTTGAAGCAGTCCCGGAATCATATTCTGTTTCCGTCACAAATAATGCTGGCGCTATCATTAAAAACAATACATTTAAAGAGTTTAAAAATTACCCGATTTACTGCTCCACAAGTGCAAAAACCTCAATTGTCGGCAACCACCTTGAGAGATCTCCGCTTTTGGTCACCATCTATATCAGCACCGGTGTGCATGAAATTTTTGATAATACCATTTCAGTCAACAGAACAGCCGGGAATCCGATTGTGATTTATGTCAATGGATCTGCAGGATCTATCATTTCTGGAAACACCATCAATAACCTCTCCGCAGGCACTGCAACAGCTATTCAAACAAACACCTCAACCAATTCCAAAATCATTGGCAACCGCATTTTTAAAGGGACCATCAACAAACACAGCAGTGATACACTAGACGGAAATATTATTGCCTGAAAAAAGCGCCCCCTCTAGGGGCTCTTTTTTTTCGATTTATAGATCACGTACATTTCTCTCACAAGGACTATCACAAAAAATAAAAGCACGACCCATTCCGCAAATGTTGTCATCTTAAAGCTGGACATATTGTTATAAATGGCTTTTGTTAAACTGAACCCTTGAAGCATGTCCATCAATACAGAAATAGTTAATAAACAAATTAATATGACTCCTGTCACGCCCAATATCTTCATGCTTCATCATCCTCCGCTTTTAGTGTCTATCGTTGGCGGAGAAGTTATACGGCATCTAAACCTCATGCATAATCTCAATTCTAATAGGAAGAATATGAGAAAACGACAAGGAAAGGTATTTGTGTATGCCTTTATTTTCTAAGCGAAAGAACAATACCGGTTCAAAAGACAAGCAGAATACAGAAGAAAAGAATCAGGAACAGCAGCAAGAAAAAGAAAGGCCGGTTCTCATTTCTCCTAGTTTGGCAAAGAATATAGCGGAAACGAAAAAGGAAGTCGGAAGCAGCTCTGACGTTATCATTCGCGAGATTAAAATCGGGGAGCAGGATCGTGTCCATCTAGCTGTTATTTATATTGCTGGGCTGGTCGATAATAACACGATCCATGAGTCGTTAATCGACCCATTGGTACAGGATGAGTCTATCCAGAATACTCATGCGATTCAGGAAATTCTTGAAAAAACGCTCCCGCTGGGCGGAGTGAAAGCAGAAAAGAGCTGGGACAAGCTTTTTTCAGAGTTAATGCTCGGCAATTCGCTCGTTTTTGCCGATGGCTATGCCGAAGCGCTGATTTGCAGCACTCAAGGGGGGGAGCAGCGTTCCATCCAAGAGCCGAGCACCCAGGTGTCATTCCGCGGCCCGCGCCAAGGGTTTACAGAGTCTCTGCAAACCAATATTTCCATGATCCGGCGATACATTAAAAATCCGAATTTATGGGTTGAAAAAATGAAAAAAGGTTCTGTCACAAATACGGATATCGCTCTCATTTACATTCAAGGAATATGTGATGAAAAGGTGCTGAAGGAAGTGAAGCAGCGCCTGGAAAAAATAGATATTGACAGTATTTTGGAATCTGGATATATTGAGCAGCTGATTGAAGATGAAACCTTTACGACGTTTCCGACTATGTATCATACAGAACGCCCTGATGTTGTAGCGGGAAATCTGTTAGAAGGAAGATTCGCGATTATTGTGGACGGAACACCGTTTGTGCTTATTGCCCCGGCTTTATTTGTTCAATTTTTTCAGTCTGTTGAAGATTATTATTCGCGTTTTGATATTGCGACAAGCATACGGGTCCTGCGGGTTTTAGTCTTTTTCATTTCGCTTGTGGCTCCGGCTGTATACGTGGCAGCCACGACGTTTCACCAAGAAATGATACCGACTCAGCTGTTAGTGGTTATTGCGGCCCAGCGGGAAATTGTCCCGTTTCCGGCAGTTGTGGAGGCGCTAACGATGGAGGTTGCATTTGAGATTCTGAGGGAAGCGGGGGTCAGGCTGCCCCGGGTTGTCGGCTCGGCAGTGTCAATCGTAGGCGCGCTCGTAATTGGCCAGGCTGCCGTACAAGCTGGTATCGTCTCTCCGGCAATGGTGATTATCGTGGCACTTACCGCGATTGCGAGCTTCGCAACACCGGCGTTTGCAATGGCGATTTCAGCCCGGCTAATTCGGTTTATTTTTATTATTGCCTCAGCTGTTATGGGTTTTTACGGGCTGATTTTAGGGATCATTATGATGTTTGTGCACTTATGCAGTCTTCGTTCATTTGGCGTTCCATATATGTCGCCGCTTGCACCCTTTTCTTCACAAGGCGTAAAGGACGCGCTTTTCAGGGTTCCGTGGTGGGCGGATGAAAAGAGGCCGGAATCGATCAGTAAGGAAGATAAGGTGCGGCAGGGGCAAGATCAACGCCCAGAGCCGGCCGCATCACGAGGAATGGTGAACAAAGATTTGGAAGAAGGGGATCAGAATGGTACGTAAATGTCTATTAGCCGTTCTCATGCTTTTGAGCGTCATTGTGCTGCCCGGCTGCTGGGATAAGCGGGAGCTGACGGATCTTGCGATTATCTCGGCGATTGGCATCGATCGGACAAACGACGGCAACTACGTGCTGCATCTTCAAATTATCAATCCAGGAAATGTTGCCGGCGGCCTTCAAGGAGGCGGTGCTGGAGACAGGCCGCCTGTATCTGTCTATTCGATTGAAGGTAACAATATGACGGAAGCACTCAGGAAAGCCTCCATGAAGGTATCACGTCGGCTTTATTTTGCCCATACCAATCTAGTCGTGATCAGTGAAAAGCTGGCAAAAGAAGAAGGTTTGGATTTTGTTTTAGATAATCTTGACCGGGACACAGAATTCAGGACAACGGCAACATTTGTCGTTGCTCATAAAACAAAAGCAGAAAATATTGTGAAAATCTTGACGCCAATTGATAAAATTCCATCAAATAAAGTCAATAAGACCTTGGATTTCACGGAGGCGCAATACGGGCGGGTGGTCAAAACCAATATTCAGGACGTTTTGAAAACACTTGCCGCCAACACTAGGGCACCGGTTATTCCGGGATATATGATGATTGGTGACGATAAAAAAGGAGTCAGCATGGAAAACACACAGGCGACTGACCCAAAAGCCATTCTTCAGGCAGATGGTTTGGCGATTTTTGATAAGGCTGGGTATTTAAAGTATTGGCTTGAAGATCATGAAAGCGTGGGGGCAGTCTGGCTTATGAATAAGATCCAGCATACGTTTATTAATGCTGACTGGGACAAGACGAAGGATGCGGTCAGCTTGCAGGTTACCCATCAGGATACAAAGCTGGTACCGGAGATGCGGAACGGACGTCCATACATCCATGTGAAAGTGTCGGTTGAAGGAATTATAGATGCTGTCAAATACCCTTTCCAATTGTCTGACCCCAAGGTGCTGCCCGCTATTGAAAAAGCGCTCAACAAAGAGCTGGAAAAGGAAATCAGCCATACTGTGAAAAAGATCAAGAAGAATAAAATAGATTTTATCGGTTTTGGTGACACGATATATAGAAAGTATCCGGAGCAGTGGGCGAAAATGAAGGACACATGGGACAAAGAGTATTTGCCGGAACTGCCCATCGATGTGAAGGCCGAGACGTATATCAGAAGAACGGGATTGCGAAACAATCCGATCAAACACCAGTTTAAAGATGATTAGGTCTGAAGGAAGGGGAAGTGACAGATGGAAAAAGCCAGAATAAGCATAAGGCAGCTGTTTGTCATGATTATCATTTTTGAACTGGGCAGTTCCTTATTGATTACACCGGGATCAATGGCGGGCAGAGATGCTTGGATAGCAGTTCTATTAGGCTGTGCGGCCGGGCTGTTTCTTTTCTATTTGTATCAGGGCATTTATCAATGTTATCCGGAATCTTCGCCGAAAGAATATATGGATGATATGCTCGGAACCAAGCTGAGCTGGCTGTTTTCTTTTCTCTATATCTTGTACTTTGCCTATATTGCCGCAAGGGTGCTGCGTGACTTTGGAGAAATGCTGCTGACGTTTGCTTATCATGATACACCTATCATAATTGTAAATGCTTTATTAATGGTAGTAAGCATATATGCCGTAAGAAAAGGAATAGAAGTGCTCGCACGCGCGGCCGAACTTCTTTTCGGGGCCATGTATTTACTGGGCGCGATCGGCCTCGTGCTGATTATTGTCTCAGGCACTATAGACCCACACAATTTAAAGCCGATTTTGGCAAACGGCATTTCTCCTGTCCTTCACTCTGTTTTCACACAGACCATGTACGTTCCATTTGGTGAAGTTGTATTATTTGTGATGATTTTCCCTAACCTGAATGACAGAAAAGATGTGAAAAGAATGGGGATGATCGCCATGGCTATTAGCGGATTGGTTGTGGCGCTCACCGTTGCGATTAATATCAGCGTGCTTGATGTTGATCTTACACTCAGATCCCAGTTTCCGCTTTTAAGCACGATCCAGACAATCAAGGTCGAAGAATTTTTAGATCGGCTCGATGTCTTTTTTATGCTGGCGCTGATTATCGGCGGTTTCTTTAAGGTCAGCCTCTATTTATATGCCACTGTGGTGGGGATATCTACGCTCTTTAAGGAAAAGAACCCCTCTCAATTGGCTTATCCGATGGGATTGGGCATCTTAATCCTTTCGATTACGATTGCGACTAACTTTTCGGAGCACTTGAACGAAGGCCTGAAAGTGGTGCCGCTGTATATTCATTTGCCTTTTCAATTATTGTTTCCGCTCTTTCTGTTTATTCTGGCTGTTTGGAAAAAGAAGCGAAGAGAGAAGTCAAAAGGGGCAGGAGCGAAAAAAAGATAAAAAGAGCGGGGGGATGCAGCCGCCGCTCTTTTTATGTTCACTTCTATATAAAAGGGGGATATAGGGTGCGCCCCTGTCTGCACTGGCAGAGGCGCGTTTTGTTATACCACTGCGACGTTTTCCTTCACAGTAAAGCTTCCTCTTGAAAGTCTGATATTAATATCTGATACTTTTGCAATTTGCTCATCGTGCGTCACCATGAGGACGCATTTATCTTCCTTGTGCGCCAGATCTTGAAAGAGGCGCACAATTTCTTTTGATGTGTCCTCATCAAGGTTTCCGGTCGGTTCATCGGCTACGATAAGATCCGTGTCACAGCAGAAAGCCCTTGTAATTGATACCCGCTGTTGCTGTCCGCCGCTCAGTGTGAGCACTTTTTGCCGGGCTTGTTTTTCGTTGATGCCGACCTTCTGCAGCATGTCAAGCGCATATGATTCTTTGTTCTTTTCTTTAGATCCTGTGATTTCCATAGCAGTTGTGACGTTCTGCAAAGCCGTCATATACGGAAGCAGGTTGTACGCCTGAAAAACGATTGATACATATTGATTTCTGAAATTGGTTAAGCCGATTTTAGAAACCGCTTTTCCGTTGTAAAGGATGTTTCCTTCTTTTGGTGCGTCAAGTCCGCCTGCCAGAGACAGGAAAGTGGTTTTCCCCGTCCCTGATGTGCCGACGATTGTGTAGAATTTGCCTTTTTGAAAGCTGATGTTAATATCCTGAAACAACGGCTGGCTTTTGTCTTTATACCAGTAGCCGACTTGCTGAAATTCTAATAAGCTCATAGGTTCCGCCTCTTTCTATTCCTGTTTTGTCAATATCGTTTTCGGATGAAGCCGCAGTACTGAAATTGACGGCAGCAATGTTGCAATGATTGCGATGAAGATGCCGATTCCGCCAAGAACAAGCATGTCGTTCATAGAAACCGCGACGTTCAGTGAATCGATAACGTCCACGTTCGATGAACTGTGGCCGAACATTCTGCCGCCCATGCCGCCACCGCCGCCAGGCATTTGTCCGTTTTGCCCGCTTGCAGTTTGCGTTGAATCTGTTGATGAACTGATCTGCTGGGATAAAAGCTGATTTCCAAGCTGATTCGCGACGAGATTTCCAGTCACCGATGCAAGGCCGATGGCGATAACGGCCACGATCAGAATCTCAGTCAAGAACTGTCCAATCAATTTCCACCGCTTTTCACCGATGGCCATTAACACGCCCATTTCGTATTTGCGCTCCCTGATCGACATCATGACAATCAGGCCGAGAATGACAGCTCCTGCCACTGATACAAGATACACCACGTTTTTAGAGAAAGAAGCTACATTTTCAATTGGGCCGACCATTTGCTGGTAAAGCTGATCGTTTGTATTCAGTGTGTACGTGTCAAAGTCAATTGATGTTTTCTTCGCCGCCTTTACGAAAGCATTCATATTTTTTGCATCGTTCATATAGTAAACGGCAGAGTCAATCGTATTTTGATAGTCGTCGCCTTTCAGCGCCGCTGTTGCTGTGTAAGGCGTATAAAGCTTGTTATAAGGATTTAAAAAAGAGAAATTTTGGGCTTGGTCATCTCCTGAAGATGTTGTTTTATAAATACCGACGATCTTCAGCTTTACCGTCGTATCTTCATCTGTTGCTGATTCAATTGTGATCGAATCGCCAACGCTTAACTCATTTTCTTCCGCTAATGTTTCGTTGATCACTGTTACTTTTTTGCCGACATCTGATTTTGTAATCGCGCGTCCGTCAGTGATTTTTGAATCTCCGTCAGAGAAATCATCAACTAATGCTGTGCTGATGACACCTACAATAGAAAGATCGGCTTGAACCATTTGCGGTCCGCCTTGTCCGCCGCCTTGGCTGTTTTTAGCATTTGAGTTTGAACTGCTTGAGCTTTCAATCGCATCAAAGTTTCCCGCGTTGGCTGAAGCTGATGTGATGTAATTGTAGCTCTTCACATGATCGAGGGCTGCAAGCTTATTCGCATCAGACACTTTGATCGGTGTTGATTCGAAGCTGCGTTTTTCACCGTTGTCCTGCTGTTTTTCCATTTGCTTTTGGCGGTCAACCTGAAGTGTCACGCTTCCGCCGAGCTCCTGTCTGGCCAGTTCGCTTGATTTTTGTGCTGCTGACTGGATGGTGAGACCTGATAGAACAAAGACACATATGACTGTAAACACAAATAATTGCAATAACGTTTTTCCTTTTTTAGCCTTCATATTCCAAAAGGCCCGTTTGATAAAGTTCATTTATGTTCCTCCGTATTGGTATTTTTACTTATAAGACCGCCTCTGGGGCGCGCCCGCTTGCTGATAAATTAATAGTAGTCCAAAGGTATGAAAAAAATATGAACAATCTATTTCTAGTTGATGAAATAAAAACTAACAATTGTGAAACGCAAAACCTTCTGTTTAAAATGGTGCTATTATATAAAAAAGCATCAAAACAACCGGAGGATATAATGAAAATATTAATGATAGAAGATAATGTTAGTGTTTGTACGATGACGGAGATGTTCTTTTTTAAGGAAGGCTTTGAAGCGGAATTCGTTCATGACGGATTAGAGGGATACCAGCGTTTTACGGAAGAAAATTGGGATCTGATCATTTTGGATATCATGCTTCCATCTATGGACGGCGTGACCATTTGCAGAAAAATAAGAGAGACAAGCACGGTGCCGATTATCATGCTGACTGCCAAAGACACTGAATCAGATCAGGTCATCGGTTTTGAGATGGGGGCGGATGATTATGTCACGAAGCCGTTCAGCCCGCTGACATTGGTTGCCCGCATCAAAGCCGTCATCAGAAGGTACAAGGCGACAGGCAAAGCGGTTGTTGATGAAGATATGATCGAATCGGAATGCTTTACAATTAATAAGAAGACGAGAGAAGTCTTTTTGAACGGCGAGCCTGTAGAAAATCTCACGCCGAAGGAATTCGATCTGCTTTACTACCTTGTCCAAAATCCGCGGCAGGTGTTCTCCAGAGAACAGCTGCTTGAGCAGGTATGGGGCTATCAATTTTATGGAGATGAGCGGACGGTTGACGTTCATATCAAACGGCTGCGGAAAAAGCTTGCCAGCGAAGACAAGCCTTTCCTGTATACTGTGTGGGGAGTAGGGTATAAATTTGATGAAGATTAAATATTTATATCAGCTGCTGCTGAGCCATATCAGCATTTTGATTTTAGCGTTTGTCATTATCATTTCTCTGTTTTCCCACTTTGTGAAGGAATTTGCCTATCAAAACAAAGTAGAGGAATTGACGTCATATGCGGTGCAAATTGCTAGCGAATTCCAAGCCGGACAGGTTGATATGCGCAGGCTATATCCATATCAGGACATTTTGAGCACAAGAAAGACGCAGTTTATCATTCTTAATGAAGAGCAGCAGCCTTATTTTCTTCCTGAAGGCTTTCATCATCAACCAAGGGAACAGCTGAAGAAATCAGAATGGAATAAGCTGAAAAAAGGGCAGACTGTCATGATCAGGGCAGATGGCCGTTTTGATGATGAAGTGTCTCTTGTGGCGCAGCCTATATTTGTTCAGAACGAGTTTAAAGGCGCCGTTCTGCTGATTTCTCCAATCAGCGGCGTTGAACAGATGGTCAATCAGGTCAACCTCTATATGTTTTACGCTGTGATCAGCACGCTCGTCATTACGATTCTTGTGAGCTGGCTCCTATCCAAATTCCATGTCAAACGGATTCAAAAGCTGAGAGAAGCGACAGATAAAGTGGCTTCCGGCGATTATGACATCCACTTGGAAAACAGCTACGGGGATGAAATCGGCGTACTGGCGTCCGACTTTAATATTATGGCGAAAAAATTAAAGCAGTCGAGGGATGAAATCGATCGCCTTGAGAAGCGGAGAAGGCAGTTTATCGCTGACGTTTCACATGAATTAAAAACCCCGCTGACGACGATCAACGGTTTGGTTGAAGGGCTGAACAGCCATACGATTCCTGAGGATAAGAAGGATAAGTGCTTCTCGCTGATCAGTGAGGAAACGAAGCGCATGCTGCGGCTCGTAAAAGAAAATCTGGATTATGAAAAAATCAGGTCCCAGCAAATTACTTTGAACAAGCTGGATGTTCCGCTGATCGAGGTGTTTGAAATCGTGAAAGAGCACTTGGAGCAGCAGGCGGAAGAAAAACAAAACAGGCTGATAATCCAGGTAGAGGATCACGTGATCGTTCATGCCGATTACGACCGGCTCATTCAAATTCTCGTCAACATTACGAAAAACAGCATCCAATTTACGCAAAACGGTGACATTTGGCTGCGCGGAATAGAAGGTTATAAAGAGACGATTATTGAAATTGAAGATACGGGGATCGGCATTTCAAAAGAGGATATTGAGCATATTTGGGAGCGGTTCTATAAAGCAGATATTTCAAGAACGAACACGGCATACGGTGAATACGGACTCGGTCTCTCGATCGTCAAGCAGCTCGTTGAAATGCATCGGGGTACAGTAGATATCAAGAGTGAGGAAGGGAAAGGCACAAAATTTATCATCCGCTTTCCTTTAATGGCAAAACAGCAATAGCATACAGGGCGGCCATCGTCAGATGAGCCGCCTTTTTTTGCACACCGCTTCGGTTTATTGCGTGCTCCCGAAAACAAAGATTGCGTGTTTTTCGGGTTGGGACGGTCTATAAACATGATAAAATATGACATAAACAGTTTTTGATGGGAGAGGGTGAAGGAATGAAGAGCGGGGTAATTCCTTCTTCAGCGGTCGGTCAAAAGATTAACGAGTGGTACAAATATATCCGGACATTCAGCGTGCCGGATGCCGAAGTGTTAAAAGCTGAAATCCAGCAGGAACTGAAACACATGCAGCATGACTCCAACTTGCTGCTTTATTATTCACTAATGGAATTCCGGCACCAGCTTATGCTGGATTATCTTGAGCCGTTAGAAAAATTAAATATCGAAGACCAGCCAAGCCTGTCTGAATTATCACGAAACATTGACAGCAACCAGGCAGATCTTAAAGGGCTGCTCGACTATTACGTGAATTTTTTCCGCGGGATGTATGAGTTTGATAAGCGGGAATTTATTTCTGCCATTACATACTATAAACAGGCGGAGAAAAAGCTTTCCTTTGTCGCAGACCATATTGAACGGGCTGAATTCTATTTTAAAATCGCGGAAGCTTATTATTATATGAAGCAAACGTATTTTTCATTGATTAATATAAAAAACGCCTATGAAATTTACGTGGAGCAGGAAACCTATAATGTGAGAATCATTCAATGCCATTTCGTGTTCGGCGTCAACCTGATGGATGAAAGAAATTTCGAACAAGCCGCACGCCATTTCAAATTGGCGCTCGATATGGCCCAAGCGGAACAAAAAGCCCAGCTGGTCGGAAGAGCATACTACAATCTCGGATTATGCTATTACAATCAAGACCTTCTTGACCCTGCCATTGAGTACTTTGAAAAAGCGGTCTCCACGTTTGAAAGCAGCAGGATCATCAATTCTCTGCCGCAAGCATATTTTTTAATCACCCTGATTTATTATAAACAGGGAAAACATGATAAAGCTTCGGAATATCACAAGCGGGGCTATGAATATGCTAAAGAAACAGACGATGCAGACTATGCAGTAAAATTCGAGTTTTTGCAATCCCTATATCAGGATCAGCCCAGTGAAGAAGGAATCGAACGATGTTTTCAATACTTAAAAAATAAAAATATGTACGCTGATATAGAGGATTTAGCCCTAGAAGTAGCAAAATATTACTATGAACAGAAGTGGTTTAAACTGTCTGCTTCCTACTTTCTACAAGTTGAAGAGGCAAGAAAACAAATACAAAGGAGTGAAGGTTTGTATGAAATTGAAATCTAAGTTGTTTGTTATTTGTTTGGCCGCAGCCGCGATTTTTACAGCGGCTGGCGTTTCTGCTAATGCCGAAGCACTCGACTTTCATGTGACGGAAAGAGGAATGACGTAAGAACAATCCCCTTCTCATTTTAGAGAAGGGGATTTTTTAAAAAAAACACCGTAAGACAAAGAGTCTTACGGCGCCGCCTTCTAGGAGATTACTTTTACTTAGTAGCCTCCTACAAATGCAGTTCCCACAATGATCAAGAGGATAAATAACACAACAATCAAAGCGAAAGAAGTTCCGTAACCTGACATTATGTGCACCTCCTTGCGAGATTGCTTTAGCAAATGCTGCAAAACTGTGGCGGACAGGGTCCCGCAGAGACGGTCAGCAGTTTAGAAGCCGCCAACAAACGCAGTCCCTACGATAATTAAAAGAATAAACAATACAACGATTAAAGCAAAAGAATTGCCGTAACCGCCGCCGTTAGAGTATCCTGACATAAGGTTTCACCTCCCTATGAAGGATACTATAAGATATGCTGAGCCGATCTGTTTGGCAGGGATAATAGTGGACAAGAGAAAAAAATGAACAATTCGGCTATATGAAGGCAATATGAAAAATAGCGGGCGCTGCCGCCCGCTATTTTATGTACGATTAAGAAATCAGCACGCCCGCGAAAAATTCCTGGTATAACGCTTGAACGGCTTTTCTTTCTTCGGCTTCTTTTACGCCAAACATCATGCTCACTTCAGAAGATCCCTGATTAATCATTTCGATATTCACTTGTGCCTCTGATAATGCTTTGGCGGCTCTTGCTGTTGTACCGACATTGTGGCGCATCGCTTCTCCTACAACCATAATCAGTGCGAGATGATGCTCGACAATCACTTCGTCGGCATGCAAATCCTCTTTGATCCGTTTGATGACGCTGCGTTCAGTGGCGGCATCCATTTGCCCCTGCCGTAAAATGATCGTCATGTCATCGATTCCCGATGGAACATGCTCATACGTCAAACCATGCTCCTCCAAGATTTGAAGGGCCCTGCGGCCAAAACCGATTTCTCTGTTCATGAGATACTTGCTGATATAAATGCTGCAAAAACCGGTGTCGCTGGCAATGCCGACGACAGGCCCGTTTGTGTTATCACGCTTGCTGACGACGCGGGTGCCTCCGGCTGAGGGGTTGTTCGTATTTTTGATCTGAACAGGAATCCCCGCTCTGAATGCCGGAATGAGCGCTTCGTCATGAAACACTGAAAAACCCGCGTAGGACAGCTCCCGCATCTCTCTGTATGTCAACTCACTGATTTCCTTTGGATTTTCAACGAAGGACGGATTGACAGAATACACAGCGTCCACGTCTGTAAAGTTTTCGTACAAATCAGCTTGAAGTCCGTTGGCAAGAATCGAGCCGGTAATATCAGAACCGCTCCGTGAGAATGTGATCACATCGCCATCCTTGCTGAATCCGAAAAAACCGGGAAAAATAATGAGTCCGTCGCGTTCCCGAAGACGATAGAGGTTTTGATAGGATTCAGGAAGAACTTGCGCGTTGCCGGGTTCATTTGTCACAAAAAGGCCGGCATCCTTCGGGTTTACATATTCCGCTTTGACGCCTTTATAGCGGAAATAAGCGGCGATCAGCTTGGCGTTGTTATCCTCCCCGCTGGCCTTGACTGCGTCAAGATATTGCTCGGGATTGCTTTTGTCTCCTTCTAAAAGCGTAAACAAATCATCTCTGATTTTTTCGATAATGCTTTGCCCCAGCTGAAGCTCATTGGCGATGAGAGCGTACCGTTCCACAACCGCTTCCGCCAGTTCAGGTGCGCTGCCTGATGCCAAATATTGTTCTGCACATGCGATTAAGAGATCAGTCACTTTCGTATCCTCGGCATAGCGTTTTCCCGGAGCTGAAACGACTACAGCTTTCCGTGCCGGGTCTGAGGTAACGATGTGAAACACCTTGTCAAGCTGGGCGCCTGAAGCAAGTGAGCTGCCTCCGAATTTAACGACCTTCATGTTTACATCTCCTAATGTTTAAAATTTTCACACAAATTTAGTATTTATTATCTCTCTTTCAGTCCTGTAAATCAAGGGATAATTTCTTTCTGGAGAGAACATTTGTATTTTTCACAAGGAATAATGTCAGGTTTACTGACCGAAGACCTGCGTTATAAAGATAAATATGGTAAACAGCCTAACGTTTTGGGATGGAAAATGGTTAGAATGATTAGTAAAATTGATAAATGACTAGGTTAATAATTTTAAAGAATATTGACTAACCCTAAAAAAATGGTAATATGTAAATGATAATGATAATCAATTACTATATGGCCATATTGTTTGAGTCCTTGCGGAGTAGGAGATACGTTCTTTTTGCTGTAAGGATGTAAGGAGGCAGCATGAAGCTACGTTACTTATTTATTCTACTTATCATATTAGCAGTCACATCTGTATTTATCGGCGTAGAAGATCTGTCGCCGCTTGATCTCTTCGATTTAAGCAAACAAGAGGCGTCAACGCTGTTTGCAAGCCGTTTGCCGCGATTGATCAGCATTGTCATCGCGGGCTTAAGCATGAGCATCTGCGGTTTGATTATGCAGCAGATCAGCAGAAACAAATTCGTGTCACCGACGACGGCGGGCACGATGGATTGGGCTCGGCTCGGCATTTTAATTTCCTTGCTGCTGTTTACATCCGCCAGTCCTTTAATCAAAATGCTGGTCGCGTTTGTCTTTGCCCTAGCAGGCAACTTCCTGTTTATGAAGATCCTTGAAAGAATCAAGTTTAACGACACCATCTTTATTCCGCTTGTCGGCTTAATGCTCGGGAATATCGTCAGTTCAATCGCGACTTTTATCGCGTATAAATATGACTTGATCCAGAATGTGTCATCATGGCTTCAGGGAGACTTCTCCTTAGTTGTGAAAGGGAGATACGAGCTTCTTTATCTGAGTATTCCGCTGGTCATCATTGCCTATGTGTATGCGGATAAATTCACTTTGGCTGGTATGGGAGAAAGCTTTTCTGTCAATCTCGGCCTAAAGTACAAGCGGGTAGTGAACATCGGGCTCATTATCGTGTCCCTGATCACGTCTCTTGTCATTTTGACTGTCGGTATGCTGCCGTTTCTCGGTTTAATCATCCCGAATATTGTATCGATTTACAGAGGAGACAATCTGAAGAGCAGCCTGCCGCATACTGCGCTGTTGGGAGCGGTTTTTGTGCTGTTTTGCGATATACTGGGCAGAATCATTATCTTCCCTTATGAAATCTCGATTGGCCTGATGGTCGGAATCATCGGCAGCGGCATTTTCCTGTTTATGCTGTTAAGGAGAAAAGCGTATGCGTAACCAGATGAAAATTGCGTTGCTCGTTGGTTTAGCCATTGTATGTATTGGCTTGTTTCTGTTTTATGACTTAGGCAATTGGGATTACACCCTGCCGAGACGAATCAAAAAGGTCGCCGCCATTGTGCTGACGGGGGGAGCGATTGCGTTTTCGACCATGATCTTTCAAACGATTACGAACAACCGCATCCTGACGCCGGGCATCTTGGGCCTTGATTCTCTCTACATGCTGATTCAGACCGGCATTATCTTTTTGTTCGGTTCTGCGAATATTGTCATTATGAATAAAAACATCAACTTTATCATCTCTGTTCTTCTGATGATACTGTTTTCTCTTGTTTTGTATCAGATCATGTTCAAGGGTGAGGGGAGAAATATCTTTTTCCTTCTGCTTATCGGTATCGTGTTTGGCACGCTGTTCAGCAGCCTGTCTTCCTTTATGCAGATGCTGATTGATCCGAATGAGTTCCAAGTGGTGCAGGACAAGATGTTTGCCAGCTTTAACAACATCAATACAGATTTGTTATGGCTCGCGTTCATCATCTTCCTGCTGACAGGCGCTTATGTCTGGCGTTTTACAAAGTTTTTCGATGTGCTGTCGCTCGGACGCGAGCACGCCGTGAATTTGGGCATTGACTACGACAAAGTGGTGAAGCAGATGCTGATCGTGGTTGCTATTTTGGTTTCTGTTTCAACAGCGCTAGTTGGGCCGATTATGTTTTTAGGCCTTCTTGTCGTCAACCTGGCGAGAGAATTCCTGAAAACCTATAAGCATTCATACTTAATCGCAGGCTCTGTTTTCATCAGCATCATTGCGCTGGTCGGAGGGCAGTTTGTGGTTGAGAAAGTGTTTACCTTCTCAACGACGCTGAGCGTGATTATTAATTTTGCCGGCGGGATTTATTTTATCTACTTGCTGTTAAAGGAGAATAAATCATGGTAGAGGTCAGAAATGTAAGCAAACAATATGGCGGGAAAGTTGTCCTTGAAGAGACGTCAGTCACGATTCAAAAGGGCAAAATCACCTCGTTTATCGGTCCTAACGGCGCCGGCAAAAGTACGCTGCTGTCTATCATGAGCCGCCTGATCAAAAAAGATTCCGGCGAGATTTACATAGACGGACAAGAGATTGGATCATGCGACAGCAAAGAGCTTGCCAAGAAAATGAGCATTTTGAAGCAGGCGAACCAAATCAATATCAGGCTCACGATCAAAGACCTCGTCAGTTTTGGAAGGTTTCCGTACTCACAGGGCCGGCTGACAGAAGAAGATTGGGTTCATATCAACCAGGCGCTCAGCTATATGAAGCTGGAAGACATTCAGGACAAATACCTGGACCAGTTGAGCGGCGGACAGTGCCAAAGGGCATTTATCGCCATGGTCATTGCCCAGGATACCGATTATATCTTTCTGGATGAGCCGCTGAATAATCTGGATATGAAACATTCAGTTGAAATTATGAAACTGCTGAAACGGCTGGTAAAGGAGCTTGGAAAAACGATCGTCATCGTCATTCACGATATCAATTTTGCTTCTGTCTATTCGGACTATATCGTCGCTTTGAAAAACGGCCGCATCGTAAAAGAGGGGCCGCCTGAAGAAATAATAGAAACCTCTGTGCTAGAGGAAATCTACGATATGACCATCCCGATTCAGACGATTGATAATCAAAGAATAGGTGTTTATTTTTCTTAATATATAGAAGAGGTGAAGAGCATGAAAAAGTTCGCATTACTATTCATCGCATTGGTGACGGCAGTTGTCATTTCTGCATGCGGAAACCAAAGCACAAGCAGCAAAGGTTCTGATTCAAAGAAAGAACAAATCACGGTGAAACACCAGCTGGACAAAAACGGCACAAAAGTACCGAAGAACCCTAAAAAAGTTGTCGTATTTGACTTTGGAAGCTTAGATACATTAGATAAACTAGGACTTGATGATAAAGTAGCGGGCCTGCCGAAACAAGTCCTTCCTAAATATCTGTCCAAATTCAAAGATGACAAATATGCTGATGTCGGAAGCTTAAAAGAGCCAGACTTCGAGAAAGTGGCAGATTTAGACCCTGACTTGATCATTATTTCAGGAAGACAATCTGAGTCTTACAAAGAATTCTCTGAGATCGCGCCGACAATTTACCTTGGCGTAGACACAGCGAAGTATATGGAATCATTTAAATCAGACGCGGAAACAATCGGTAAGATCTTTGATAAGGAAGACGAAGTGAAGGATGAACTCGCAAAAATCGATCATTCAATCGCAGATGTAAAGAAAACGGCTGAAAAGCTTAACAAAAACGGTCTTGTGATTATGGCGAACGATGGCAAAATCAGCGCATTTGGCCCTAAATCAAGATACGGCCTGATCCATGATGTGTTCGGCGTGACACCGGCTGATAAAAACATCAAAGCGTCTACTCACGGACAAAGCGTTTCATACGAGTACATTTCAAAAACAAATCCTGATTACCTGTTTGTCATTGACCGCGGTACAGCGATCGGTGAAACATCATCTACAAAGCAAGTTGTTGAAAACGATTATGTGAAAAACGTAAACGCAGTGAAAAATAATCACGTTGTCTACCTTGATTCTGCTACTTGGTACTTATCAGGAGGCGGTCTTGAGTCTATGGCACAAATGATCAAAGAAGTGAAAGACGGTTTAGAAAAGTAAAACAAAAAAGAGCCTCCGCTATTTAGCGGGGCTCTTTTTTGGTGATCAGCGTGCCGGCTGCTGTTCGGCAGGGCGCTGAGGTTTCTTTAATGTGAATGAGAGAAGGAAGCCGACAAGTGCTATGACGGCAGCTACAATAAAAGCGGCGTTCATGCCGTGCAGGGCGGCGTGCTTTACATTTGACGTGCCTGCATGTGCCGCCTGGTTGCTCATCACGGAAACCAAGAGTGCGGTTCCGATCGAGCCGCCGACTTGGCGAATCGTGTTGTTCATCGCCGTTCCGTGCGGAATCAGGTGGCGCGGCAGCGCATTGATGCCGGCTGTTGTCACCGGCATCATGATCATGGCGGTGCCTAAGAGACGAACGGTGTATAAAACGACAATCCAAGCGAGTGACGTATGGTCAGTGAGCTGCATAAACGGCAGTGATGTCAGGAAGATGATGCAGAAACCGGCAATCGCCAGCCCTCTTCCGCCGACACGGTCAAAAACTCTGCCGATAATCGGTGACATGAAGCCCATCACAACGGCTCCCGGCAGAAGCATAAGCCCTGTATCAAAAGCTGTGACATCTCTGACGTTTTGTGTATAAAGCGGCAGGATGGTTTCCGTACCGATCAATAATGCAAAGACAAGGGTTCCCAGCAGTGTTGTTAAGCTGAAAACGCCAAACGTGAAGACGCGAAATTCCAGCATCGGTTTTTCAAGCTTCATTTGTCTTGTGATAAACAAGAGCAGTGCGATGACACCCACCAGCAGGGAAATTAAGACGGTTGAACTGGTCCAGCCGTAAGAGCCGACGCTTGAGAAGCCGTACAGAAGGCCGCCGAATCCAAATGTTGAAAGGATGACTGATAAAATATCAATCTGTGTTTTTCTTAAAGTCGTCACGTTTTTCATCAGGATGCTGGCAAGAATCAAATCAATCACAGCAAACGGAAGAATAATATAAAACAATGATCTCCAAGAGAAAGCTTCGACAGCCCATCCGGAAAGAGTCGGTCCGATCGCAGGCGCGAATGAGATGACCAATCCAACCATACCCATAGCCTGGCCGCGCTTTTCAATCGGAAAGATTGTCAGGAATACAGTCTGCATGAGCGGCATCATAATGCCGGCTCCGGCCGCTTGAATGATACGAGCCGTCAGCAGAACCGGGAAGTTCGGTGCGAATGCTCCGACAATTGTTCCGGCGGTGAAAATGCTCATTGCTGTGATGAGCAGCGCCCGGCTTGTGAATTTCTCAATTAAAAACGCGGTAATCGGAATTAAAATCCCGTTGGTTAACATAAATGATGTGGTCAGCCATTGTGCTTGGTTGGCATCGACATTGAAATCCCTCATGATATGGGGAAGTGCGGTAATCAACAATGTCTGGTTCAAAATCGCCACAAACGCTCCGGCTAACAAAATGCCGACAATGACAGAACGGTTAAAAGGTTTTTGTTCAATACTTGTGTCCAATACATATCCCTTCTTTTCTCTAAGTAATTAACAGTGTTTTTAACATGGAAACGGGCTGTGTTAAAACACCGGTTTGTTCCAGATAGCCAATCAGTGATTTGAGTAAAAAAGCGCGGGGTTCTTCCTTCTTCGCTTCTTCCTCCAGCATGGCGGCTGCGGATGTCAGTTCATCTACGTCATAGTCCGCGGCGGGCAGGGAAGAGATGCCTTTATGTAATTCCTTCAGGCTTTCCGATAATAGGACTGACTTATCCTTTGGCTTGTAGGAGGATGCCGAATGAATATAAAGCTCGATGGCTTCGGGCGGAAGAAGAGACTGACGGGTTTCCTTGTTTTTGACAATCTGATTGAGGGTGCTGATGATAAACTCTGCGATCGGGTCAAGCTCAAGCGGTTTTTCCTCGATTTTGATCAGCATTAAAAACTCGCGCATCATGCCGTGAAGAATGATGACCAAATCCCACACAAACGGGAGAATGGTTTCACCATAAGCCTGGATCAGCGAATCACGGTGCCAGCAGATAATCGTCGATCTGGTCTGATGGATATGCTGTTTGACCCGGTCATTATGCAGCTTGGGGTTTCCGTAGGTCAGCATATTGAAAAACTGCTGGTTCCGCCTGAAGCCCTCCAGTTCCATTTTGACCTTTTGCGTCAAACGCTCCTCCGGTGTTAGTTCGGTATTTTCCTGAAGTCTTGAGGCTGCGGCCACCATTTGCTTCTGGTTAAATGACAGCAGCTCCAAAAGCAGATCTTCTTTAGATTGAAACAGCTTATATATCGAAGCTTTTGACATCTTACATTCTTCTGCGATCGCCTGCATGGAAACCGACGTAAAATCCTTTTCCGAAAAAAGCTTTCGCGCGGCTAACAAGATATCTGTTTTTTTATCAAGCATCTCATGGCTTCCTTCTTTCTTGAACATTAGAAAACCCATTGGTTCACAGAAAACCAATGAGTAACAATGAAAAAATTTTACCAAATAAACGAAATAGAAGTCAATGGATTTTAACCGGGCAAACAAAAGGCCTGCCGGAAAATCCGACAGGCCGAATAAGGGCTTATTTTTCAACTTTAAATCCTTGTTTTTCAAGCATTTCACGGATGTGCGGATAGTACAGGCGCTCATAGTAAGAAGCGATGCTCTGTGACCAGTTTCTTGTTTCTTTTCCGTTTGTCCGTTTATTCATGTATTCAGACATCTGTTCGTCGTATGCCTGAATGTGAGACGTCAGCTCATCCTGATTCATATAAGTTTCCTGGTGATTGACAGCTTCCTGCGGCAAGCGCGGTTTTTTCGCTGAACGGTCGGCAGGATGCCCAATGACAAGGCCGGATAAAGGGAACACGTATTTTGGAAGCTCAAGCAGTTCGATCAGCTCTTGAGGGTTTCCGCGAACCGCACCGATCGGAACTGTGCCAAGTCCGAGTGACTCAGCCGCTGCTGTTGCTGTGCCGAGGGCAATACCAGCGTCTACTGCGCCGACAAGAACAGATTCCAATCCATTTGTGATTTCCATTTTGAAATCATGCAGATCTTCAAGCGCGATTTTGGCCCGGTTGAAATCTGCGCAGAACAGCAGGAAAACAGGAGCTTGATCGATCCATGGCTGTCCGCCTGCCAGCTCGGAGATTTTCTTTTTGCGCTCTTTATCCTGCACTGTGATCACAGTCACTTGCTGCCCGTTAATAGAAGATGGGGCTGCTTGCACTGCTTGAATGATTTGGTCCAATTGTTCCTGAGCTACAGGTTCATCTGTGTAGCTGCGAATCGAGCGGTGGTCTGTTAATGATTTAATCACTTCATTCATATGAGACACCCTTTCTTTACTCGCTAAGCTCTGTGCGGACAACATCAAGAGGTGCGCTCAGCAGTTCTTTTCCTTTTGCGACAAACCCTTGGAAATGCGCCGTTTCATTATGGAATTTCATTGCCGCTTCATCTTTCCATTTTTCAAGCATGACAAATGTATTTTCTTCGCCTACTTTTTCAAATAGGTCGTATTGCGCGTTGCCTTCCTCAGCTCTTGAATGCTGAACAAGTGATTGAGCCTCGCTCAAAAATTCCTCACGTTTTTCTGGTTTTACTTTGATGTAAGCTTGTAATACGATCATTTAAATCTCCTCCGTCGTTATGCGAATTTATTGTTCGAATTTCATCGAACTAACTTTACCATGTATTCTAAATAAGGTAAAGGAAAAACCCTTAATTAGTAAAATTGTCATTCTAATTGTTGTGTGATACATTTGTGTCATGAACATTCCAAACCATCCAGAAACAGAAACATTGCAGCTGACAAAGGTTCTTCATGCACTTAGTGATCCGCTTCGTTTAGAGCTCGTCAAGCAATTAGCTGAAGCAAAAGAAAAAACGTGCAGCACCTGTGCAGATGTGCAGGTTGCCAAATCGACTTTGTCGCATCATTTTAAAGTTTTGAGAGAATCAGGCATCGCACAAGTTCGGATAGAAGGGAAGCGCCGGTATTATTCGCTTCGCGCTGAAGACCTTGAAAAGGCATTTCCGGGCCTGCTTGAAGCTGTGCTGAATGTAGACCAGGACCGCTGGTGAATCAATCCCCTGTAACGGGGATTTTTTTATGTCCGTAAACCGCTTTGAAAAGACGCTGCACACCCTCCTGAATATCCTCTTCCTTCAGCCGAGCAAAGCCGATAATGAGTGCTGGCCTGCCTGTTTGCCGCTGGTTTTTCTTCAAATTAAATCGGCTCATTCCGAATATTTCAAGCTGCAGGCCGGCAGCATGTGACAGGATGTCTTGTTCGGTGCGGCTGGTATCAAATTCGGTAACAAAATGCAGCCCCGCATTTGCTCCTTTAACGGTAACTGCTCCGCTGAACCCTGCTTCTAAAGCGGTGATCAGGCGTTCTCTCTTTTCTTTATAATGCTGCTTCATTTTTTTTATATGCTTCTGATATTCGCCAGACTCGATAAATTCCTGCAGGGTGAGCTGCGTAAGTGACGAGCAAGTCTGCAGATCATAGCCCCGCTGTTTGTATGTCCTCAACAGCTCAGGCGGCAACACCATATAGCTGATCCGCAAGCCGGGGAGAAGGGACTTTGAAAAGGTTCCCATATAGATGACATTTTGAAAACGGTCGAGGCTTTGCAGCGCCGGAATACTGTCTACATCATATGTGAATTCACTATCATAATCGTCCTCAATGATATATCGGCGCGGCTCCTCGGCTGCCCAGTTCAGCAGCTGAATTCTTCTGGATACAGGCATAATCGTTCCGGACGGAAACTGATGCGACGGGGTGGTCACCAGCACATCAGGCTGCTGTCTGGCGATTTCAGCAATCGACATGCCTTTTTCATCCAGCGTAATCGTCTTTACTTGTTTTCCGGCATTCTTCAAAAGCTGATACATGCGCCGGTAGCCAGGCTCCTCCATCGCATACACGGCTTCCTTGGGTAAAAGCTCAGTCAACAGCTGCATGAGCACCTGTGTGCCTGCCCCAATGATCATTTGTTCTGGCCTGCATTTTACACCCCTCGTCAGGGAAATGAGCCTGGTAATGGCCGCTCTCACTTCATATATCCCTTGCGGATGTGACATATCGCCGAGCGTGCGGTATGAGCGGGAGGCCGCTTTTTGCTCGCAGCGGAACCAGCTTTTGATCGGAAAATGGTCTGTATCTGAACTCATGTGTGAAAACGATATCCAATCGCTCTGGTCGATGTGAATCTCTTTTAGATCATCCGGCAGTGCAAATGGAGGATGCTCCTCGGCGGAAAACATGTCTAGTTCCTCCACGAAGAAACCCTTACGCTCAATGGCGTACAAATACCCCTCAGCCAGCAGCTGCTGATAGGCTGAATTCACTGAATTTACGCTGACCTTGAGATTTTCAGCCAGTTCCCGCTTGGAGGGAACCTTCGAGTGCGGCAGCAGATTGCGGCTGAGGATTTCTTTTTTCAGCTTTTGATAAATTTGCTGATAGATATAATCAGCTTGTTCTGAACGATCGAGTGTAATCGTGATATCCATTTGCAGATTCTCCTTCTGATACCATCAAAAAGTTATAATTGGTACTTTTCATCATACCAAAGAGAAGTCAGAATGATAAGAAAATACCGACAGGGGGATATTCACATGAGTCAAACAACAGCAAGCATCACAACTGCACAATGGCAGCAAAAACGGGATCAATTTGTGTCAAAAGGTGTGAGCAACGGCAACCGCAGTCTGGCGGTCAAAGGAAAAGGGGCTGAGCTGTACGATCTGGACGGCCGGAGATTTATTGATTTTGCCGGCGCCATCGGAACGTTAAACGTCGGACACTCTCATCCGAAGGTGGTTGAAGCTGTGAAGCGGCAGGCGGAGGAGCTGATTCATCCAGGCTTCAATGTCATGATGTACCCATCTTATATCGAATTAGCCGAAAAACTGTGCGGCATTGCACCGGGCGGCCACGAGAAAAAAGCGATTTTTCTTAACTCAGGGGCGGAAGCCGTCGAAAACGCTGTAAAAATCGCCAGAAAGTATACAAAGCGCCAAGGCGTTGTCTCGTTTACACGCGGGTTTCATGGGCGCACGAATATGACGATGAGCATGACAAGCAAGGTAAAACCTTATAAATTCGGTTTCGGGCCTTTTGCGCCAGAGGTTTATCAAGCGCCATTCCCTTATTATTATCAGAAGCCGGCCGGCATGAGTGATGAAAGCTATGACGATATGGTCATTCAAGCATTCAATGATTTCTTTATCGCTTCAGTGGCACCTGAAACGGTGGCGTGTGTCGTGATGGAGCCAGTGCAGGGAGAGGGCGGGTTTATTATTCCTTCGAAACGGTTCGTACAGCACGTCGCTTCATTCTGCAAAGAACACGGCATAGTTTTTGTTGCTGATGAAATCCAAACCGGCTTTGCCAGAACTGGCACTTATTTCGCAATTGAACACTTTGATTTAGTGCCTGATTTGATCACGGTTTCTAAATCGCTTGCGGCAGGCCTGCCATTAAGCGGTGTGATCGGGCGTGCGGAAATGCTTGATGCGGCAGCGCCAGGGGAGCTGGGCGGCACGTATGCCGGCAGCCCGCTCGGCTGCGCGGCGGCTTTGGCTGTCTTGGATATTATTGAAGAAGAAGGGCTGAATGAGCGATCTGAAGAAATTGGCAAAACCATTGAAGGCAAGGCGTATGAGTGGAAACAAGAATTCCCGTTCATCGGTGACATCCGTAGACTGGGGGCGATGGCGGCAATCGAAATCGTCAAGGATCCTGACACGCGTGAGCCTGATAAAGCAAAAGCAGCAGCTATCGCAGCCTATGCGAATGAAAATGGATTACTTTTGCTGACAGCGGGAATTAACGGTAATATCATCCGCTTTTTGACGCCGCTTGTCATCTCAGACAGCCTTTTAAATGAAGGGCTAAGCACCTTGGAGGCGGGCCTGCGAGCTTAATCATTGGAAAGAAAACGGCTGGGTCTGCTATCATTTTAAGTAATCATGAAAAGAAAGGAATGTTCAATATGTCAGATCAATTAACGGTCTACAACCCGGCTACGGGCGAGGAGATCAAAACGATCCCTCAGCAATCAGCCAAAGAAGTAGAAAAAGCCATTGAACGTTCACATCAAGCGTTTAAAACGTGGTCTAAAACATCAGCGAACGAAAGAGCGTCTCTTTTGAAAAAATGGTATGAGCTGATTGTTGAACATAAAGAAGAACTTGCAGATTTAATAACAAAGGAAAACGGAAAACCCTATCAGGAAGCAGTCGGAGAGGTATTATACGGCGCAGGCTATATCGAATGGTTTGCAGAGGAAGCGAAGCGTGTGTACGGAAGAACGGTCCCGGCTCCGACAACGGGTAAACGAATTGTTGTCACACGTCAGCCCGTCGGCCCTGTTGCCGCTATCACGCCTTGGAATTTTCCGAATGCGATGATCACACGCAAAGCGGCGCCCGCTCTTGCTGCAGGATGTACATTTATCATCAAGCCGGCGCCGGACACACCGCTGTCTGCCTATGAGCTTGCGCGCCTCGCATATGAAGCGGGCATTCCAAAAGACGTGCTGCAGGTTGTCATCGGTGACGGAGAAGAAATCGGAAACGTGTTCACAAGCAGTCCGAAAATCCGCAAAATCACGTTCACAGGGTCAACACCAGTTGGGAAAATCCTTATGAAAAACAGCGCGGACACTGTGAAACACGTTTCAATGGAACTCGGCGGACATGCCCCGCTGATCGTAGATGAAGATGCGGACATTGACCTTGCCGTTGAACAGGCGATGGCGTCTAAATACCGGAACGCCGGCCAAACATGCGTTTGTGCCAACCGCTTGATCGTTCATGAATCCATCAAAGATGAATTTGCTGCGAAACTTAGCGAGCAAGTGTCTAAGCTGAAAGTCGGAAATGGACTTGAAGAAGGCGTCAATGTCGGCCCGATCATCAACAAAAGAGGCTTCGAAAAAATCGTCAGCCAAATTGATGATGCGGTTGAAAAAGGCGCTAAAGTTATTACTGGGGGCACATATGACCGAAACGATGACAAAGGTTGCTACTTTGTGAATCCAACAGTGCTTACCGATGTTGATACGTCCATGAATATCATGCATGAGGAAACATTCGGCCCGGTCGCCCCGATCGTCACGTTTTCTGATATTGATGAAGCGATTCAGCTTGCCAACGATACACCGTACGGCTTAGCTGCTTACTTCTTCACAGAAAACTACCGCCGCGGCATCTATATTTCCGAAAATCTAGAGTATGGCATTATCGGCTGGAATGACGGCGGACCGTCAGCGGTTCAAGCGCCATTCGGCGGAATGAAAGAAAGCGGCATCGGCCGTGAAGGCGGTTCAGAAGGCATAGAGCCGTACCTTGAAACAAAATATTTGTCCATCGGTTTGTAAAAGAATGCAAGCTCCTGAGAGCTGCCGGATTTTCCGGCAGCTCTTTTTGTGTTCCGGCGAATAATCACAACAATTCCAGCCAAAATAACAGCAAATACATTTTGAAAGAAGGTTCCCCAACAATGGATTTATTATTGGCTCTTCTCCCAGCTTTGTTTTGGGGGAGCATTGTTCTCTTCAATGTGAAATTAGGCGGCGGGCCGTACAGCCAGACTCTGGGAACGACGATCGGGGCGCTCATTGTTTCTATCGTTATTTACTTTTTTGTTCAGCCCGTTCTGTCACTTCGCATTTTTATTGTTGGAATCGTATCCGGCTTATTTTGGTCACTTGGCCAGGCCAACCAGCTGAAAAGCATTGAATTGATGGGTGTATCGAAAACAATGCCGATTTCCACAGGAATGCAGCTCGTTTCCACCTCGCTGTTCGGTGTGATCGTGTTCCGCGAATGGTCAACACCGATTGCGATTACGCTTGGCATTCTCGCTCTGATCTTTATCATTGTGGGAATCATTCTCACATCATTGGAAGATAAGAATGATAAAAAAGAGGGCGAGCCAAGCAATCTGAAAAAGGGCATTTTGATTCTCCTCGTCTCGACTCTTGGTTATTTGGTTTATGTAGTCGTAGCTAGATTGTTCAATGTGTCCGGCTGGTCCGCGCTGCTGCCGCAGGCAATTGGCATGGTGGTCGGGGGGTTAGTTTTAACCTATAGGCACAAACCCTTTAACAAGTATGCAATTAGAAATATTCTCCCAGGCTTAATCTGGGCAGGCGGAAATATGTTTTTGTTTATTTCTCAGCCGCGAGTTGGCGTTGCAACGAGTTTCTCCCTTTCACAAATGGGAATTGTCATTTCTACGCTCGGGGGTATTTTCATCCTGCGTGAAAAGAAAACGAAACGCCAGCTAATAGCAATTGCAATCGGGATTATCCTGATTATTGCGGCTGCCGTATTCTTGGGAATCGCGAAATCAAATTCATAACAAATGGAGGAAGATGTATATGTATCCGGATTTAAAAGGAAAAGTCGTTGCCATTACAGGAGCTGCATCAGGGCTTGGAAAGGCAATGGCCATCCGCTTCGGCAAAGAGCAAGCAAAAGTGGTTATCAACTATTATAGTGATAAACAGGATCCAAACGAGGTAAAAGAAGAGGTCATCAAGGCGGGCGGTGATGCTGTTGTCGTCCAAGGAGATGTCACGAAAGAGGAAGATGTAAAAAATATCGTACAAACGGCAATTAAAGAGTTCGGCACACTCGATATTATGATTAATAATGCCGGTCTTGAAAATCCTGTGCCGTCTCACGAAATGCCGCTTAAGGATTGGGAAAAAGTCATCGGCACGAACTTAACGGGTGCCTTTTTAGGAAGCCGTGAAGCGATTAAGTACTTCGTAGAAAACGATATCAAGGGAAATGTCATCAACATGTCCAGCGTGCATGAGATGATTCCGTGGCCGTTATTTGTCCACTATGCAGCTAGTAAAGGCGGGATTAAGCTGATGTCTGAAACACTGGCTTTGGAATACGCGCCGAAGGGCATTCGCGTCAACAATATCGGGCCAGGTGCGATCAACACGCCAATCAATGCTGAAAAATTCGCTGACCCTAAACAGAAAGCGGATGTAGAAAGCATGATTCCGATGGGATATATCGGCGAACCGGAGGAAATCGCAGCAGTAGCGGTGTGGCTTGCTTCTAAGGAATCCAGCTACGTCACAGGCATTACGCTGTTTGCAGACGGCGGAATGACGAAATATCCTTCCTTCCAGGCAGGCCGCGGTTAAACATAAAAAGCGACCCAGACATGACATCTGGCTCGCTTTTTTTATTAGGCGCGCTTTTTCTTAACAAGCGCTGCTATAGATAAAATAATGGCAGCCGCGGACAGCACAATCGCTGTGATGTCTAGAGCTGAAGAACCTGTGTTTTCAGAATCGTCTTCTGTTTTCGTGGCACCGTGCTCATCTGTCACTTGTTTTGCAGAAGTGATATTTGTAATGGAATGAGGTGTATCGGCATCCTCGTCACCTGTCCATTCAACAATGCTGCCGTCTTTGTAATATTGATATGCGTCCCAAGCGGCTTTCTCCGCTTTGTCAGGGTTTTTGGCAACAAAGGTAAACTGCTGGAACTGTCCTTCCTGAATGCCGCCGCCAGTCGCTTCCCACGTCACGGACACTGATTTGTCATCATGTTTTTGGGTGGAAACCTTCCAGCCCGGAATTGGCTCGTATTGCTGGAATTCAACATCTTTCGGCATTTTGAGGACAACCTTCGTTGTCGGTTGATTTTTCTCGGAAGGAACCTTCATTGTATACGTTTCCCAAGAGCCAGCAGCGGATTCAGCCGGTTTTACAGAAACGTGCGCGCTGGCAGGAGCCGTAAAGAATAAGAGAGAGGCGACAATAGCCGGACATAGTGTCAATGCGATTTTTTTCAACAACGTAAACACTCCTTTAATTGGTCTTTGTAAACATGATATTGATTTCGTTAAAGTCACCGGTCAGTCCGTGGACTTTGATCTTCCAGTTTCCCTTCTCATTAATGGACAGGTTTTCATCCTGGAAGACGCCTTTTGTTTTCTCTTTTAATTGAAACGTGCTTTTGTTTTCGTTGCCTGACAGCCCTGTTTTATAAATGGTTAACGTGATTTGCTGGATGTTTTTCACCGGATCTCCGTTATGGTCGGTGACTCGCAGCTCAAATACATTTTTCCCGGGCTGGTTTGGGCTGATGCTGAGTGAAACGCTTTGTCCATTCTCAATTGCTTTAGTTTGGTAGAACGGTTCCGGCTGCGGCTCAGGCGGGCTTGGCAGGCTTGTGAACACGGCAGCTGTGATCAATACAGCAATGCCGATTGCCCACTCCGCTTTCAACGTTCGACTGATTCCTGTGCGGCGCTGCTTTCTGGTAAGAAGAAAATGAATCGCGCCTAAGACCAGCATGAAAACAAACAGCCCGCTTTTCACTAAAAGAGCTTGGCCGTACGCTGTATGAAACAGTGAATCCATTGAACGAATGATGAAAAATCCATTGAGCAAGCCTGAAAACATAATGACGCCGACTGCAGTGAGTGCCCATGGGGAGAACCGGCTTACCGTTTCCCATGCGAGCGTTTTGTCAGGCTGCCTCCATTCTTTTGAGAGCAGCAAAACGAGTGCCGCGATTCCGCCGACCCAGATGGAAGCGGAAGATAAATGAAGGAAATCCATCAAAATGCCCACTGTTTTTTCTTCAACGACAGCGGCATGCCCGGTAAACGCCTTGGCAAGCAGGAGACCGAAAAAGAAAATAGTTGGCGCTGTCCAATAGCCAAAGGATGAAAAGCGGTTTTTCCGTATCGCAGGGATTACAGACAGTGCGAGCAGCACGAACAGCGCGGCCTGTATAATCCAAATAGAGCCGCCTGCTGTCTCAAACAGTGTTTCTCTAATGTAGCCCGGCTGGAATGCGCTGCCCCAGCCGCCGCCTGCGTTCGCTTTTGTTTGAATCGGAAGCTGCAGCAAAAGCGCCAGACCCAGTGCTGCGATCGAGACGATCAGGATACGCCTTGTCCGTTTAACGAGCTGTTCTGATTTCCCTTTATACCAGAAAAGATGGAAGAAAACCGTTCCGATAAACAGAGATAAGGCTGTATACAGAATCGCGCGATCTGCGGCTGTTCCCGGATTCAGCGCTGAAACGGATGCTTTTTGGCTGCTGAATCCGCCATCCGCTTTCCCGATACTGAACGGGATGACGCCGGAAACCGGATGCCCGTCCGCAGATACGGCATTCCATTCCGCTCTGTACACATCATGAGGCAGATTCTTTTTTAGCTTCACTGTCATGATGTGATTGTTGTCTTTTTTGATTTCCGTCTTGTCCATATCCACACGGTCGCCGTTTGAATTATAGACTTTAATGTAATGAAATCCTTCTTCAACAGGTTCATTAAATTCAATTTCCACCTGTGCAGGCGCGCTTTTTAATTCGCTGTTTTCCCCAGGTGAGGATTTGACAATATAGGCGTGAGCAAAGCTTGTTTTCGGCAAGAAAACAAGAAAAAGCAGCAGGATGATCCACCATCTGTTTCGCTTCATCACTCAGACACCACCTTCCGCTGTATGTGTTTTGTTATTTCTTGGTGCAGGTGCAGCGTTTCTTTCTGTCTTTAAGCATGTCTTCCAGCGCTTGGTCGAAAGTGCGGACGGCTCCGCCGAATCCTTTTTGAAATCGTTCGGCATGATCGAGCGTCGCAAACGGAATGGCCTGCGGCTGACAGCAATGCAGGTTTAATTCAGCATTTACTACGAAATAAGCCGAACTGGCACTGACGGTTGTGTGTAACAGAAAATCTCTGCAAATCAAGTGTGAAACCTCTTCCGTTTTATCCGCGTAACGCAAAAACGCACAATGTGCGCAGCATAGCTGTTCAATGTCTTGGTTTACCGTAATCAGCTGAACCGAATGAGCTTGATTGACGGGCTTCAAGCAATAGCTGCACATATGATCTGTTTGAGGTGTTCGGACGGGGAGCGTGATACCGCCGGCTGTTTTAATGACCTGATTTGACTGAACCAGCTGATTGACATCTCTATATACCGTCATTTCCGAAACGCCGAACCTTGCGCTGATGTCAGAAATTCTAAGCGAGCCTTCTTCTTTCAGCCACTTCAGTATGTGTTGCTGTCTATTAATCGGAAGCATTCATACACCCTCTTCATTAAGATCTATTTAAGCGTAGAGGATTTTAGAGACGGAGACAAGTAAGTGGATGATAAAAAATGTGAAAATGTGTTGAACAGCAACAAAACGAAACAGAAGGGACTCTGGTATAATAGACATATGGAATAGAAAGTGAGGAATACCCTATGAAAGAAACACCATGCCCGAACTGCGGCAAACCTTTGACAGGCGATATGGTCAGATCATCAAATGTGCCTTGTCAATTTCGCTGCGGCCACTGCCGGGAACGGCTTTATGAATATAAAGTTTCAGCTCCGATTATGCTGGTATCATTAGCGGCCATCGTGCTGCTCATTTATGTTTTGATGCTCCTCCGCAATGCGGCAGGCTCAGTGCTGCCAGTTGTACAGCACGTGCCGATGGCTGTATTTGCGCTTGTGTGCGCGTATCCCGTTTTTATAGTGAGTGAGCGGATGATTGCAAAGTACGTGATTCAAAACGGCAACATCATTTATAGAGGAAAGAGAAAAGGCTCCTGATATCAGGAGCCTTTTTTATTTTTAAAAAATTGTCACAGTCATGTGCCAAAGTCCTCTTTACTTTCAATTGTATAGGGGCTGTAAGCGTTTTAACATAGAGTTAAAGGGAAGCATCATTCTCTAAAACATATCTTTGTATCTTATAGCGACAAACAAAACAGGGAGGGTTTATATATGCAGCAAGAACAGCAGCAAGGCGGCATGAAAGTGAAAGTGCAGCGCTTTGGGAGTTATTTGAGCGGAATGATCATGCCGAACATCGGCGCGTTTATCGCGTGGGGCATCATTACCGCGTTGTTTATTCCGGCAGGATGGTTTCCGAATGAACAGCTGAACACGCTAGTCAGCCCGATGATTACGTATTTATTGCCGCTTTTGATAGCGTATACAGGCGGAAAAATGATCTACGACCACCGCGGCGGAGTTGTCGGCGCGACAGCGGCAATTGGGGTGATTGTCGGATCGGATATTCCAATGTTTTTAGGCGCAATGATTATGGGTCCGCTTGGCGGATACCTCATTAAACAAACTGATAAATTGTTCAAGGATAAAGTCAAACAGGGCTTTGAAATGCTGATCAACAACTTTACGGCAGGGATTGTCGGCGCGGCTTTAACGATTCTCGCGTTTTACGCCATCGGCCCCGTTGTCCTGACATTAAACAAATTGCTGGCGGCTGGTGTGGAAGTCATTGTACACGCTAATTTACTGCCGGTAGCCAGTGTTTTTGTAGAACCAGCGAAAGTGTTGTTCCTCAACAACGCCATTAACCATGGAATCTTAAGCCCGATCGGAATCGAGCAAGCATCTCAAACAGGAAAATCAATTCTGTTTTTAGTAGAAGCAAACCCTGGACCGGGGCTCGGCATTTTGCTGGCGTACATGTTCTTTGGCAAAGGATCTTCAAAATCAACGGCTCCCGGTGCGGCGATCATCCATTTCTTCGGCGGGATTCACGAAATTTATTTCCCGTACATTCTGATGAAACCGGCCCTGATTCTCGCAGCCATTGCCGGCGGAGCAAGCGGACTCTTAACGTTTACGATCTTTAATGCCGGACTTGTCGCGGCAGCGTCACCGGGAAGCATTATCGCATTGATGGCAATGACGCCAAGAGGAGGCTATTTCGGCGTATTGGCGGGCGTATTGGTCGCTGCTGCTGTATCGTTCATCGTTTCAGCAGTGATCCTGAAATCCTCAAAAGCAAGTGAAGAAGACCTGGCTGCCGCAACAGAAAAAATGCAGTCCATGAAGGGAAAGAAAAGCCAAGCAGCAGTTGCTTTAGAGGCGGAACAAGCCAAAGCAGAGGAAGCGTCTGAGCTGTCGCCTGAAAGCGTGAACAAAATTATCTTTGCGTGTGATGCGGGAATGGGATCAAGTGCCATGGGGGCATCCATCTTAAGAAACAAAGTGAAAAAAGCAGAGCTTGACATCAGTGTGACCAACACGGCCATTAACAATCTGCCTAGTGATGCGGATATTGTTATCACCCACAAAGATTTAACAGATCGCGCGAAAGCAAAACTGCCGAACGCGACACACATATCAGTGGATAACTTCTTAAACAGCCCGAAATACGATGAGCTGATTGAAAAGCTGAAAAAGTAATTTCATAGAAAGAGAGTGATACTCATGCAAGTACTCGCAAAGGAAAATATTAAACTCAATCAAACGGTATCATCAAAAGAAGAGGCCATCCAATTGGCAGGCCAGACGCTGATTGACAACGGCTATGTGACAGAGGATTACATTAGCAAAATGTTTGAACGTGAAGAAACGTCTTCTACGTTTATGGGGAATTTCATTGCCATTCCACACGGCACAGAAGAAGCGAAAAGCGAGGTGCTTCATTCCGGAATCTCAATTATACAAATTCCAGACGGTGTTGAGTACGGAGAAGGCAACACGGCAAAAGTGGTATTCGGCATTGCGGGCAAAAATAATGAGCATTTAGACATTTTGTCTAACATCGCCATTATCTGCTCAGAAGAAGAAAACATTGAACGCCTGATCTCCGCTAAAAGTGAAGAAGATTTGATCGCCATTTTCAACGAGGTGAACTGACATGATCGCCTTACATTTCGGTGCGGGGAATATCGGGAGAGGATTTATCGGCGCGCTGCTTCACCACTCCGGCTATGATGTGGTGTTTGCGGATGTAAACGACACGATGGTCAGCCTCCTCAATGAAAAAAAAGAATACACAGTCGAACTGGCAGAAGAGGGGCGTTCATCAGAGGTCATTGGCCCGGTCAGCGCGATTAACAGCGGCAGCCAGCCGGAGGAGCTGTATCGGCTGATTAATGAGGCTGCGCTCATCACAACAGCTGTCGGCCCGAACGTGCTGAAGCTGATTGCTCCGTCTATCGCAGAAGGTTTAAGGCGGAGAAACGCTGCCAACACACTGAATATTATTGCGTGCGAAAATATGATTGGCGGAAGCAGCTTCTTAAAGAAAGAGATATACAGCCATTTAACGGAAGCAGAGCAGAAATCCGTCAGTGAAACGGTAGGTTTCCCGAATTCTGCCGTTGACCGGATCGTGCCGATTCAGCATCATGAAGACCCGCTGAAAGTATCGGTTGAACCATTTTTCGAATGGGTCATTGATGAATCAGGTTTTAAAGGGAAAACACCAGTCATAAACGGCGCACTGTTTGTTGATGATTTAACGCCGTACATCGAACGGAAGCTGTTTACGGTTAATACCGGACATGCGGTGACAGCGTATGTCGGCTATCAGCGCGGACTTAAAACAGTCAAAGAAGCAATCGATCATCCGGAAATCCGCCGTGTCGTTCATTCGGCGCTGCTTGAAACTGGTGACTATCTCATCAAATCGTATGGCTTTAAGCAAACTGAACACGAACAATATATCAAAAAAATCATCGGACGCTTTGAAAATCCTTTCATTTCGGACGATGTGACCCGCGTAGCGAGATCGCCTCTCAGAAAACTGGGCGAAAATGATAGACTTGTAGGCCCGGCAAAGAAAATAAAAGAACCGAACGCACTGGCGGAAGGAATTGCTGCAGCCTTGCGCTTCGATTTCACAGGTGACCCTGAAGCGGTTGAACTGCAGGCGCTGATCGAAGAAAAAGGATACAGCGGCGTACTTCAAGAGGTGTGCGGCATTCAGTCCCATGAACCGTTGCACGCCATCGTTTTAAAGAAACTCAATCAATAACCAACCACCCGTGACACAATGTCACGGGCTTTTTTTACAATCTCGCCATCTAGTATAATAGAAAGCGCTTATGATAACAGGGGGAGGAGAATGACGATGAAACAATTCGAGATTGCGGCAATACCGGGAGACGGAGTTGGAAAAGAGGTTGTAGCGGCTGCTGAAAAAGTGCTTCATACAGCGGCTGAGGTACACGGGGGTTTGTCATTCTCATTCACGGCTTTTCCATGGAGCTGTGATTATTACATGGAGCACGGCAAAATGATGCCCGAAGATGGAATACATACGCTTACTCAATTTGAAGCGGTTTTTTTGGGAGCCGTCGGAAATCCGAAGCTGGTTCCCGATCATATATCGTTATGGGGGCTGCTGCTGAAAATCCGGAGGGAGCTTGAGCTTTCTATTAATATGAGACCCGCCAAACAAATGGCGGGCATTACGTCACCGCTTCTGCATCCAAATGATTTTGATCTCGTGGTGATTCGCGAGAATAGTGAGGGTGAATACAGTGAAGTCGGCGGGCGCATTCACAGAGGCGATGATGAAATCGCCATCCAGAATGCTGTGTTTACGAGAAAAGCGACAGAACGTGTCATGCGCTTTGCCTTCGAATTGGCGAAAAAACGGCGCGGCCATGTGACAAGTGCGACAAAGTCTAACGGCATTTATCACGCGATGCCGTTTTGGGATGAAGTCTTTCAGCAGACGGCCGCTGAGTATAGCGGAATCGAAACGTCATCCCAGCATATTGATGCGCTGGCCGCTTTTTTTGTGACGCGTCCGGAAACGTTTGATGTTATTGTGGCGAGCAACTTGTTCGGTGATATTTTAACCGACATCAGCTCGAGCCTGATGGGAAGCATCGGCATTGCGCCTTCTGCGAACATCAATCCATCCGGCAAATATCCATCCATGTTTGAACCGGTTCACGGCTCAGCTCCTGACATTGCCGGACAGGGCCTTGCCAATCCAATCGGCCAGATTTGGACAGCGAAGCTGATGCTTGACCACTTCGGGGAAGAAGAACTGGGAGCGAAAATTCTGGATGTAATGGAGCAAGTAACTGCCGACGGCATCAAAACACGCGACATTGGGGGACAAAGCACAACAGCTGAGGTCACTGATGAAATCTGCGCGCGTTTAAGAAAGTGCTGATGAAACAGGCCGGGGAAGTTGTCTGCCCCGGCCTGTCCATTTCCTTACGAAAATTTCCACAAAAGTCTAACCAGGCTGATCCAAATGCTGTATAATAATTTGGAATTCTTAGGAAAGCATTGGGTGAAGGAAGTTGAATGCAAAAACAATCACGTTAAAGAAAAAAATAAAAATCAAATGGATCGTTGTACTCAGTATCGTTATGATCGCAGCTCTCATTTTTACGATCAGATTGGTGTTTTTCAAGCCCTTTCTAGTTGAAGGCCAATCGATGGCCCCAACGATTAGAGATTCAGAAAGAATTCTGGTTGATAAAGCAGTCAAATGGACTGGCGGGTTTCATAGAGGCGACATCATAGTCATTCATGACAAAATGAGCGGCCGCTCTTTTGTCAAACGTTTAATCGGTTTGCCTGGTGACAGCATCAAAATGAAGAATGATCAGCTATACATAAATGATAAAAAGGTGGAAGAACCGTACTTAAAGGAACAGAAACAAGAGGCCGAAGAGTCGGGTGGAACCTTAACAGGCGACTTCGAAGTTGAGGTTCCTTCCGGTAAATATTTTGTAATGGGAGATAATCGTCTCAATTCACTGGATAGCAGAAATGGAATGGGCATGCCTTCTGAAGAAGATATCATCGGTACTGAATCTCTCGTCTTTTATCCTTTCGGTGAGATGAGACAGGCAAAATAAAACGCAATGCAAAAAGAACGTGAAACGTATGACGGCACCGATAATAAAGCGCCGTGTACGTTTAAAAAAATGATGATGAAACGGGGCGGAGCCGGCTTTCCGCCCCGTTTTTTATGATGGAAAGCGTTTTGAAGAAAAGGGCCCTGTCGAAATAAACAGAATCAGGATTGGCGAAGCCGTGAAGCGCATCAAATTGATAAATCTCCAGATGGGTATGCTGTTTCTCCCGAAGTTTTTTGATCAGAAGCGCTACGTCAAACGATGGCTCATAAGAAGGGAAAAACAATAGGACCGGGCAGGCTGGCACGTGATGAAGAGAATCACGTATCCGGGAACCGTAATAACAGACAGCTCCGCTTACCTCAGGCATACTGCTGCATTTCCATGCGATAGTAGCCCCTACGCTGAATCCAATCACAAAGATTTGCCGTCCGGCGTTTTGCCTGATCAAATTCTGGATGATGGTTTCTCCCGTTTTCAGCCGTTCATGTTTTGTAAATTGTTCGTATGCCGTTTTTTCCTCTAGCAGTGTGTAGACTTCATCTGGGCCGAGCAAGTTGGGCGTCAGCACATCATATCCAGCCATGTTGATCAGCCGGGCCATCTTTTTCATATGACTGTTTACACCGTATATTTCGTGGACAAGAATGACAAGCGGCTTTGGGGACATAACGGCCTCCTTTTGTGTTTTTTCCATTATATCCTATCGTTACGCTTTAGGCTGAGATATAATGGTCAAAAAAAGGAGATATACAATGAACTCATTATCTTTGCCTCACCGCTATCCATTTTTGTTTATTGATGGCGTGACGGATAGCGAGCCCGGCAAACATGCGGCAGCTTATAAACGAATTAGTGAGAACGACTGGTTTATCACTGATACGCAAACAGAAATGCCGTTTTCACTTGTGATTGAAGCGCTAGCGCAAACCGCTGCTTTTACAGGGATTACAGATGAGAACAGCTTGGGATTATTGTCTTCGGTGAAGAAAGCGGAAAAGCTGGGAGCCGCTGTGCCCGGTGACCGGCTTGATCTTACGTTTGAAGTCACGCGCAATCGGCGCGGGTTTGTGTTCGGACATGCCAAGGCGTCAGTAGGAGAGCAGCCTGTTGCTGAAGCTGAAATCGGCATCTATATTGAAAAATGAAAAAAACCCTTCACAACGTTTTGTGAGGGGTTCTATTTTGTGTCGTAATCCCGTTCGCTTTGAGAGTCATCTTTTTGCTGGCGTTTGTGTTTTTCATCATTCATATTTTCCTTCAGCTCTTCATTAGGAATTGGATCGGTTAAGTCGTTGTGCTCGGGATTTTCATTTGGTTTGTTTTGCTGTTTTCTTTCTGTCATGTTTGATCACCTCACCGTTTGTTTTCCTCTTATCAGTTCACCTCAAACATGGGAAATCGCTTTTTTGTCCCGCTGGGTATAATGTATTAGAATAGAGAGAAGCACAACAAAAAGATAAAGAGAGGTACATATATGTCTGTTCAAAGAGAAGATGTAGATATCAAGCTGATCGCAATTGATATGGATGGAACACTGCTGAACGACGAGCAGCTGATCTCGGATGAAAACCGCAAAGCCATTCGTGAAGCGGAGGATAAAGGTGTGTATGTGGTAATCAGCACGGGCCGGACGCTGATGACGTGCCGGGAGCTGGCGGAGTCGCTGAAGCTGTCATCCTTTCTGATCACGGCAAACGGCAGCGAAATCTGGGACTCGGATTTTAATTTGGTGGAACGGAAGCTGCTCCATACAGATCATATTCAAATGATGTGGGATTTGCGGAATAAACACAACACCAATTTCTGGGCTTCTACCGTGAACAAAGTATGGAGAGGCGAGTTTCCGGAAAACATTACGGATCATGAATGGCTCAAATTCGGCTTTGACATCGAGGATGACAACATCCGAAACGAAGTGCTTGAGGAGCTGAGAAAAAACAAAGAGCTCGAAATCACAAATTCAAGTCCGACAAACATTGAAGTCAACGCGCTCGGCATCAACAAAGCGGCAGCCCTTGCCAAGGTTACGGAAAAACTCGGCTTCGCGATGGAGAATGTGATGGCGATGGGCGACAGCCTTAATGACATCGCGATGATTAAAGAAGCGGGTCTGGGCGTCGCAATGGGCAATGCGCAAGACATCGTGAAAGAAACGGCTGATTGGATCACAGATACAAATATTGAGGATGGTGTCGCTAAGGCGATTCGCCATTGGGTACTATAAAAAAAAGAGAGTCCTAAGACGGACTCTCTTTTTTGGTTTGGCAGGTTTTCTTCTGGGACAATGGTAGGTTTTCTGACAAAAGTATTTCACAAACTAATATGATTGACTTATAATGAAATAAAGTTCAAAAATTCGGAATAGTTGTTCCGAATTTCGGGACAATAAATACATAAAGCATATCGTTTGCTTTGGCAGGAGGGATTCTGTGTTTCAAATTGATTTAAACTGTGATTTAGGAGAAAGCTTCGGAGCCTACAAGATAGGCCTTGACCAAGATATTTTAGAGTATGTGACATCAGCGAATATCGCATGCGGATTTCATGCTGGAGATCCTAGTGTTATGCGAAAAACCGTCGCGCTTGCAGCAGAAAGAGGCGTAAAAATCGGCGCGCATCCGGGCTTGCCGGATTTACTCGGTTTTGGGCGCCGCAATATGGCGATTTCACCTGAGGAAGCGTATGATCTTGTCATTTATCAAATTGGCGCGCTCTCTGGCTTTCTAAAAGCAGAGGGACTTCACATGCAGCACGTCAAGCCGCATGGCGCTTTATACAATATGGCGGCAGTCGATCAAAAACTGTCGGATGCGATCGCGAAAGCTGTCTATAAGATTGATCCCGGCCTTATTCTTTTCGGTCTTGCTGAGAGCGAGCTTGTAAAAGCGGGAGAACGGATCGGGCTTCAGACTGCAAATGAAGTGTTCGCCGACAGAACATACCAATCGGACGGCACGCTGACACCGCGCTCCCAGCCGGACGCACTCATTGAAAGTGATGATGCAGCCGTCACTCAGGTGATCAAAATGGTGAAAGAAGGAGCGGTCAAATCTCAACAAGGACATGATGTGTCATTAAAAGCAGATACGGTCTGCATTCATGGAGATGGAGCCCATGCGCTGACATTTGCCCGAAAAATCAGAAAAGAGCTTAAGGCAGCAGGAATTGAAGTGACAGCTATTTCAGAACAGAAGTCAACATAAAGGAGGAACCATAGATGGAGCAGCAGAAAAAAACAGCAGGAAAAAAAGCGGGCAGCTGGTCATTGCTGATGGGTGCCGCCTTTTTAATGGCAACCTCAGCAATCGGACCGGGTTTCCTCACCCAAACTGCAACTTTCACAAACACACTCACGGCAAGCTTCGGTTTTGTCATCTTAATCTCTATTATTTTAGATATTTTTGCCCAAACCAATGTGTGGCGCATTATCGCGGTTTCTGGAAAACGCGGTCAGGAAATTGCCAATATGGTGCTTCCGGGACTGGGGTATTTCATCGCCATTCTCGTCGTGCTTGGCGGGCTTGCTTTTAATATTGGGAATATCGGAGGTGCCGGGCTGGGGCTTCAGGTGCTGTTCGGCATTAGCCCGGAAACAGGCGCGTTGATTAGTGCTGTAGTTGCCATTTTAATCTTTTTAATCAAAGAAGCAGGAAAAGCAATGGACCGTTTTACGCAAATCGCGGGACTCGTGATGATTATTTTAACGGTCTACGTTGCGGTGACAACAGCTCCTCCGGTCGGACAGGCTGTCGCAAATACATTTGTCCCGGAACACATCAGCATATTTGCTATTGTCACCCTAGTGGGCGGAACCGTCGGTGGTTATATCACATTTGCCGGAGGACACCGTTTGCTTGATGCCGGAATTAAGGGGAAGGAATCCATTCCGCAGGTGACAAAAAGCTCGGTTGTCGGCATTTTAATTACATCTGTCATGCGGATCGCTCTATTCCTTGCGGTGCTTGGCGTTGTGTCAAAAGGCCTGCACATCGATGAAAGCAACCCCGCGGCGTCTGTCTTCAGACTGGCTGCTGGAAATGTCGGTTATAAAATTTTCGGATTGATCATGTGGTCTGCGGCCATTACATCTGTGATTGGAGCAGCTTATACATCTGTTTCGTTTTTCAAAACTTTTTCTCCAAAAATTGAAAAGAATTCACGCGGGATTATTATCGGATTTATTGTGATTTCTACGTTAGCTTTTGTCACAATCGGACAGCCTGCGAAGATCCTCGTCCTTGTCGGATCGCTGAACGGCCTGATTTTGCCGATTGCACTCGGAACGCTGCTTGTTGCAGCCTACAAGAAAAACATTGTTGGTGATTATAAGCATCCGCTATGGCTGACAAGCACAGGCGCGCTTGTTGTGATTGTAATGGCAGTTATGGGAATCTACACGTTATGTACACAACTTCCTCAATTGTGGAGCTGATATAAGTGGAGCAATTAAACAAAATGGCGCCAAAGGATGTACGCGCCCTGATACGAGAGGGGAAAATAAACGGGCCGACCGCAGGCATGTCCGGCGGCTATGCCCAAGCGAATCTTGTTGTTTTGAAGAAAGACCTTGCTTTTGATTTCCTGCTGTTTTGCCAGCGAAATCAAAAGCCCTGCCCTGTGCTCGATGTGACTGAAGCAGGTTCGCCTGTGCCGTCTCTGGCTGCGCCAGATGCTGATATCAGAACGGACTTTCCGAAATACCGTATTTACAGGCACGGTATCTTAACGGAAGAAGTATCTGATATTACACCATACTGGAAGGACGATTTTGTCGGCTTTCTGATCGGATGCAGCTTCTCCTTTGAACAGGCACTGATCAATAATGGGATAGCGGTCCGGCATATTGATGAGGGGACAAATGTCCCGATGTATCAAACGAATATCGATTGTGTTCCGGCGGGGGTGTTTCACGGACGGATGGTTGTCAGCATGAGACCGGTTCCTGAACGGCTGGCTGTACGTGCCGCGCAAGTGACCTCGCGTTTTCCGGCTGTGCACGGAGGGCCGATCCATATCGGCAATCCGGGAGCAATCGGCATTCGCGATCTGGACAAACCGGATTTCGGAGATGCCGTTTCCATTCGTGAAGGCGAGGTTCCTGTTTTTTGGGCATGCGGAGTGACACCGCAAGCCGTGGCTATGAATGTAAAACCTGAAATGGTCATCACACATGCGCCGGGGCATATGCTCATCACAGATATTCGAGACGAGTCGCTTGCGGTGCTGTAACCTCTCGTCATCCTGATGAACGAGAATTAAAAGAGGTGAGAAAGATGACTGTACGATATCAAATCGAACAGCTCGGTGATTCTGCAATGATGATCCGATTCGGAGAAGAAATCAACGAACAGGTCAACGGCATTGTCCATGCTGCGGCCGCTTATATAGAAGAACAGCCATTTCCGGGATTCATTGAATGTATCCCGGCTTTTACAAGTCTAACCGTATTTTATGATATGTATGAAGTGTACAAGCATTTGCCTCAGGGGATAAGCTCACCTTTTGAGAAGGTCAAGCGCGATGTCGAAGAGCGGCTGGTAGAAATAGCTGAAGACTATGAGGTCAACCGCCGTATTGTAGAAATTCCCGTCTGCTATGGCGGTGAATTCGGTCCTGATTTAGAAGAGGTGGCGAAGATCAATCAGCTGTCACCGGAGGAAGTGATCGACATTCATACAAGCGGTGAATATGTGGTGTATATGCTCGGATTCGCGCCCGGTTTTCCTTTTCTAGGCGGGATGTCAAAACGCATTGCAGCTCCGAGAAAATCATCGCCAAGACCGTCGATTCCCGCAGGTTCGGTCGGTATTGCGGGATTGCAGACAGGTGTTTATCCGATTTCAACGCCGGGCGGCTGGCAGCTGATCGGCAAAACGCCGCTGGCGCTTTTCCGGCCGCAGGAAAATCCGCCGACATTGCTGCGGGCGGGAGATACTGTGAAATTCGTTCGCATCTCAGAAGAAGACTATCACGCCTATAAGGAGGAGTCCAATTGAGCATGAAAGTATTAAAGCCCGGACTGCTCACAACGGTTCAGGATATAGGCAGAACGGGTTACCAAAAATACGGCGTTCTGGCCAGCGGCGCCATGGACACGGTTTCACTGCGCATTGCCAATTTGCTGATCGGAAACGGCGAAAATGAAGCAGGTCTCGAAATAACGATGATGGGGCCGGGTCCGTCGTTTCATTTTGCAAAAACGGCGCTGATTGCGGTGACAGGGGCGGACTTCACGCTGCGTATTAATGACGAGGAAGCGCCTTTATGGAAGCCTGTGCTCGTCAAGGAAAACAGCACGGTCAGCTTTGGCCCCTGCAAGCTCGGCAGCCGTGCTTATTTAGCCGCAGCCGGCGGCATTGATGTGCCTGCCGTCATGGAAAGTAAAAGCACATACGTCAGAGCAGGTATCGGCGGACTACATGGCAGAGCGCTTCAAAAAGAAGATGAACTGTCTATTGGAAAGATGTCAGCTCTTTCGCAAACCATCCTTTCCCGTTTAAGTCCGCAGCTTGAAAAACAGGGATTTGCAGCACCGAAGTGGTCGGTCAGCCGCGGCAGATTTCTGCCGCTGAAGAAGAATCCCATCATTCGGGTACTGGAAGGAAAGCAATTCGCCTTTTTCACAGAAGAATCAAAAGCGCGTTTTTATGAAGAAGCATTTCGTGTCACGCCGCAATCCGACCGTATGGGCTACAGGCTCAAAGGAGAACCGCTCGAACTGAAGGCCCCGCTTGAGATGGTGTCAGAAGCGGTTTCGTTTGGAACAGTACAGGTGCCGCCTGACGGCAACCCGATTATCCTGCTTGCAGACCGGCAGACGACTGGCGGCTATCCGAGGATCGCGCACATCATATCCGCTGATCTTCCGATTGTTTCCCAAATCATGCCGGGCGAGCACGTCCAGTTTGAGCCTGTGTCTCTTCAGGAGGCAGAAGCGCTTGCAGTAGAACGGGAACAGCATATAAAAGAACTGAAAACGAGAATGAAGATAGAATGGCTGACATAGCAAAGGGGATGAATGATGCAGAATAAAAATAAAACCGTAGTCAAATCTATGGCGCTGCTTAATTTGTTTTTGCATAAACCAAGTCTAACCTTAAGTGAACTGGTGTCGCTGACAGGAATGCCGAAGACCTCTGTTCACCGGATGGTCAGCTCTTTGGAGGAAATGGGGTTCCTCAGTCGGGATGCGTCCGGCGCTTATTTGCTGGGATTGGTGTTTTTGGAATTCGGACAGCTTGTCGCTGACAGGCTGGATATCAGAAAAATAGCGAAACCCGTGATGGAAGAGCTGTGCCGGGAAGTGGACGAGGCCGTGCAGTTGATCATGAGGGACGGCAATGAAGCGATATACGTTGAGAAAATAGAAGGGACACAGACTGTGCGGCTGTATACGGCGATCGGCAGGCGTTCCCCCCTGTATGCGGGAGCGTGCGCCAGAAGCATTCTGTCCTTTCTTCCCCGTGAAGAAATCGAAACATACATCAAACAAACCGAGCTCATTTCAATTGGCTCCGGAACGATTACCGATCCCGAAAAACTGCTTCAGGAGATTGATGCCTCTGTGCAAAATGGCTATACTGTCAGCTATTCAGAGCTCGAAAACTATACGGCGGCGATCGGCGCCCCGATTTTTAACCATAAGCGCCAGGTGGCAGCCGGCATTAGCATCGCAGGCTTTGAAGCGAGATTCACAGAAGACAGGCTGCCCTATTTAACAGAAAAGGTGAAGGACGCCGCTTTACAGATTTCAAGAAAAATAGGATATACATAAGTAGCCAATCTTTACTCTGCTGCGTACATTAACGTATCGACGTTCAGGAGTGGAGGAAAGAACATGGTGCTTCGATATACAGCTCTGGGCGATTCCTTAACGACAGGCAGAGGCTCCGGGCTGTTTTCACCCGGCTTCGTCCAGCGTTTTGGAGACATGATGTCAGCTGACTTGAAAACAAAAACGGCAATAGCCATATTTGCCAGATCAGGCCTGAATACAGAAGAGATTTTGGGACTCCTGTCATATTCCTATGTGCAAAAATGCATTCGATATGCTGATATGATAACGATCACAGGCTGCGGAAACGATCTCATCGATTCGGTCATAGCCTACCAAACCTCTAAGGATGAAACAATTTTCAGCCGTGTATCCGCCCATTGCCATGAGAATTTTGAAAAGATGATTGCCAAGATCGCCGAGATCAAAGGAAAAAACCCCTCCCCGTACGCTATCCGAGTGTTCAACTTATACAATCCGTTTCCCGGCATTGAAATCGCCGGCAAATGGATCACATCCTTCAATTCACATTTAGAAACACTAGCATCAGCACCCCATGTCAAAATCGCGGATGCCTACAGCATCTTCAAAGGCAAGGAGCAGGAATATCTGTCCTTTGACGGTGTCCATCCGAACAGCAAAGGCTATCAAGCGATGGCTGAAGCCGTTCACAAGTTACGCTATAAAGAATTGTCAGTTTCATAGAAAACGCGCCTAATGACAGGCGCGTTTTTTAAGTGTGATCGAAATATTAAAAGAAACTTAAAATTCCCTTCCTCCTGTTCTACATCCCAAAAAAGTGCGCTAGAATAATGGAGGGCGTAGGCAAATATAGCCATAGCGTTCAATATTTCGTATATAAGGAAGGATGGTCCTTTTGTTTCGCATTGTTAAAATGTCCTTTGCGGTTATCATTATTTTATTGGCGCTTATTGCTTTTAAATATACGGAACACACCTCTGTTATCCAATCGGTCATGCTCGTTTTTCTTGGCGCAGTCATGTTTATGCAGGGGCTTGAAGAACGCAAAAAAGAAAATGACGGCTCAGGCGCTTTTAATATTTATACCGCCGTTTTTGTATGGTCTGTCTCCCTTATCGGTTTTACACTTCATATTATATAAATCTATTACACATCCTGAAAATGCCCGACCGCCGGGAACGGGGTATAGAACCGATGAAGCAAGGCTTTCCACTCTTGATACTCAGAAGAACCGCGAAAGCCTTCCGTATGGTCCTCAAGTGTTTCCCACTCCACAAGAAGCAGATATTTATGCGTTTCCTCCATGCATTTTGATAACGAGTGAGCGATATAGCCCTTCATGCCGGAAATGATCAGCGCCGCTTGCCGGAACGCCGCCTCAAACTCTTGTTCAAGCCCTTCTTTAATGTGAAGCATTGCTGCCTCTCTGACCATGCTATCCCTTCTTCCTGTCTTTTCAAATAGTCTACAGCAAACGATAGGAGATTTCTGCAAAATCGGTGAACTTTTCCTTCATTTTCAAAAAAATCTTGCGCGCACCAATTCAATTAAGAGAAAATAACAAGTGGAAGGCAGGGGAAAGTCATGTTAAAAAAGTGTATTCTACTAGTATTTCTATGCGTCGGATTGGTTGGGTTGATCGGATGCTCCAAAACAGATTCACCAGAGGATCGCATGGAAGCATTCGTGAAACAGTGGAACGATCAGCAATTCGATGACATGTATCAAAGCCTGACTAAAGATGTCAAAAAAGAAATCTCAAAAAAAGATTTCGTCAACAGATATAAAACCATCTATGATCAGGCCGGCGTGAAACATTTGAAAGTCACTGCGGGAGAAGTAGATAAGGACGATAAAGACAACAAGACGATGAAACATATCCCGTATAAAGTCAGCATGAACACAAATGCGGGCAAAGTCAGCTTCAAAAATACTGCTGTGCTGAAATTAGAAAAAACAGATGACGAGGAGTCATGGAATATAGATTGGGACCCATCATTTATTTTCAAACAGCTGGCTGACGACAAAACCGTGCAAATTATGAGCATTGAACCGAAACGAGGCCAAATTTACGATAAAAATGGAAAAGGCTTAGCCATCAATACAGATGTTCCGGAAATCGGGATTGTTCCCGGAGAGCTTGGCGATAAAAAAGAGAAAGTCATAAAAGAGCTCGCGAAAAAACTTGATTTGACTGAAGACGACATCAAGAAAAAGCTGGATCAAGGCTGGGTAAAAGACGATTCATTTGTGCCGCTCAAAAAGGTCAAGCCTGACCAGGAGAAATTAGTTTCTGACGCGACGTCATTACAAGGCGTAACAAGAACGAATGTCAGCTCCCGCTACTATCCGTATGGCGAAAAGACAGCCCATTTGACAGGCTATGTCCGCGCCATTACAGCGGAAGAACTGAAGAAAAAGAAAGATGGAACGTACAGCGATACGTCAAACATCGGCATCGCCGGACTTGAAAATGTGTATGAAGACCAACTAAGAGGCACAACTGGCTGGAAAATCTACGTGCCGCAAACCGGAGAAGTCATCGCTGAAAAGAAAGCAAAGGACGGCGAGGATCTTCATCTTACAATTGATATTAAAACGCAAACGAAGCTGTATGATGAACTCAAGGATGACAGCGGGGCGGCAGTCGCGCTGCAGCCGAAGACAGGTGAAACACTTGCACTTGTCAGCGCGCCTTCCTACGATCCAAACGGGTTTATTTTCGGCTGGAGCGATAAGGAATGGAAAAAGCTAAACAAAGATAAAAACAATCCGTTTTCAGCGAAATTCAATAAGACATACGCACCGGGTTCCACTATTAAACCGATTGCGGCTGCTATCGGAATCAAAAACGGCACCCTTAAAGCCGATGAGAAGAAAACCATCAAAGGTAAGGAGTGGCAAAAAGATTCGAGCTGGGGCGGCTATTCAGTGACACGTGTGTCTGAGAGACTTCAGCAAGTCGATTTGGAAAACGCCCTTATTACATCAGACAATATTTATTTTGCCCAGAACGCGCTTGATATGGGAGCGGATACCTTTACAAAAGGCTTGAAGACATTCGGTTTTTCGGAGGACATTCCGTATGAATTCCCGATCCAGAAATCATCTATTGCAAATGACAAACTTGATTCAGACATTTTGCTTGCGGATACAGGATACGGACAAGGGCAAATGCAAATGTCTCCGCTTCACTTGGCAGCTGCTTACACGCCATTTGTTGACAATGGAGACCTTGTCAAACCGACGCTGATCAAAAAAGACTCGCAAACCGCTGATGTTTGGCACAAGCAAGTGGTCACCAAGGAAGGAGCGGCAGACATTACAAAAGGTCTGAAGGGCGTTGTCGAAGATGAGCGCGGATCAGCGTATCAGCCTGTCGTGAAAGGAATCACAGTGGCCGGAAAAACAGGAACAGCCGAGCTGAAAACATCCAAAGATGATAAAGACGGCACGGAAAACGGCTGGTTTGTCGGCTACGATTACAAAAACAAAGACCTGCTTGTCGCCATGATGATCCAAAATGTGCAGGACCGCGGCGGCAGCCACTATGTCGTTGAGAAAGCGAAAAAGCAATTTCAATCGAATTAAAATGTCTTTTTAAAAGGGGCGAAAGGAAAAAGGGGATCTGAGGCCGAATGAACTAGTAAGGGGCAAAACCCGGTTTATACAAGGAAAAGAGGGATTTTGCATGCAGCGTATTCAATTGGCGGAGGATCTTCAATTTTCAAGAGTCGTACACGGCCTTTGGCGGCTGAATGAATGGAACTATTCAGATGCTGAACTGCTGAGTCTCATTGAATGGTGTATCGATCACGGCATCACGACCTTTGATCATGCGGATATTTATGGGGGCTATACGTGCGAAAAGCTGTTTGGAAACGCTCTTGCCCTTTCGCCTGGATTAAGAGAAAACATAGAGCTGGTCACAAAATGCGGTATCGTTCTTGAATCGCCTGAACGGCCCGCTCACAGATCGCATCATTATAACACAAGCAAATCGCATATTTTGGCATCTGTCGAGCAATCTCTTATGAACCTTAGGACGGATTATATCGATGTGCTGTTGATTCACAGACCGGACCCGCTCATGGATCCGGAGGGGGTAGCAGAGGCGTTTCAAGCGCTGAAATGCTCTGGAAAGGTCAGGTACTTCGGTGTTTCGAACTTTAAAGATCACCAGTATCGGATGCTGGAATCGTATTTGCCTGAGAAGCTCGTGACCAACCAGATTGAGCTTTCCGCTTATGAATTAGAAAATGTGCTCGACGGCACTTTGAACCTCTGTCAGGAAAAACGGATGCCGCCGATGGCTTGGTCGCCTCTGGCAGGCGGCAAAGTTTTCACGGGTGACACGGAAAAAGACCAGCGTGTCCGCACGGCGCTTGAATCTGTTCAAGCAGAGATCGGCGCCGCTTCATTGGACGAGGTCATGTACGCATGGCTGTTCACGCATCCGGCCGACATCATGCCGATTGTCGGAAGCGGAAAGCGCGAGCGGATTTCCGCCGCGATAAATGCGATGTCATACAAGCTTGACCAAGATCAATGGTTTCGCATTTTTACAGCCGTACAGGGTTACGATATTCCATAAAAAGCATCAGCTTACCAGCTGATGCTTTTTCAATATTGTCACACCGCTTAGTGCCAAATTACCATTTATAAGTGATTGATTCTTTTGTGAAAGCGTTTTATATTAAAAGGAAACCTCTCTATATCCTCTACTGCATCTCCTTGCGACTTCATCCGCACATCAAGATTGTCTAGGAGGTCTTTTTTTATGTATATGACTGCCAGAGAACAAAAGCTGTTAAAGCACTTGTTATTACAAAATAGATATATAACCGTAACTGAGCTTGCTGAGCTGATGGAAGTCAGCACGAGAACCATTCACAGGGAGCTCAAATCAATTAAGCCGCTGATGGAAACCGTCGGGCTTACGCTTGATAAGCAGCCCGGCAAAGGGTTGAAAGCAGTGGGAAGTCCTGAAGATAAACAAAAGCTGCTCACCGATTTATCATATGAACAGCATGAATACAGCGCGGACGAACGGAAACTGCTCATTCTCTGTTCGTTATTAGAGTCTCAGGAGCCCGTCAAGCTGTACACGCTCGCTCATGATCTCCAGGTGACGAATGCCACGGTCAGCTATGACTTAGACGAGCTGGAGAAATGGATTTCTCCCTTCGGACTGACACTGATCCGTAAAAGAGGTTTTGGCATCCAGCTCATAGGGCCGGAGAATGCGAAACGGAAAATTGTCGGCAACTTGATTGTGAACCGCCTCGACATCCAAATGTTTTTGGAAGCGGTTGAGTTAAACATCAAAGGAAAAACTGATTCTTCAGAGAAAATGTTCGGTGTTGTCAGCAAAGGTGAGCTGCTAAAAATGGAGCGCATCTTATTTCAGCTGAAAGAAAAAATCGCGTTTTCATTGTCCGACAGCTCCTATATAGCACTCGTCGTCCATCTGACGTATGCGATCGAACGGATTAAGCTCGGGGAAACTATCACCATGGAGCAAAATGAGCTTGCGGAGCTGATGAATGCGAGAGAATACAGCTCGGCTCTTGAAATCGCGGGCGAGCTTGAACGTGCCTTCGGCGTGACGATACCGGAGGCAGAGGTCGGCTATATTACAATTCATCTTCGAAGCGCCAATCGAAAATACAAAACAGAATACAAAGCGCAGGAAATTGAGCTGGAAACAGCCCTGCAAACAAAGCGGCTCATTGCTTTTATTTCAGATAAAATCCGAATGGATCTCACGAAAAACTACTCTTTATATGAAGGCTTGATCGCCCATTTGGAGCCGGCCGTCAGCCGCATAAAAGAAAATATTGAGATATACAATCCGATGAAGGAACAGATTAAGCGAGATTATTTTCTGCTTTATATGGCGATTGAAGAAGGCGTCGAAAAATTTTTTCCGGGCATGTCCTTTTCTGATGATGAAATCGCTTTTATCGTTCTTCACTTTGGCTCGGCTCTTGAAATCAAAAAAGAAGAAGCAAAAGTGAAAGCGCTTGTCGTCTGCTCAAGCGGGATTGGCTCTTCGAAAATGCTTGCCTCCAGGCTGAAGAAAGAGCTGCCGGAAATTGGATCGTTTGATATGTCATCCCTGATCGAGCTAAAGGGGAAGGATGTTCAAACGTATGATATGATTGTATCCACTGTTCCGATTCCTTATGAAAACATAGATTACATCATGGTCAGTCCGCTATTAAATGAGGAAGACGCAAACCAGGTCAAGCAGTATATCAAGCGGAAAATTCCCCTTATTCTTAACAAAAAAAGAAGCCCCAAGGAAGAAACGCAGCAAGCTGATGCACCTGATATGCTGGAAGCGGCGGAAAGCATAGGTCGGTATATGGAGGTTATTCAAGATGTTTTGCGCCACTTTACACTAACTCAACTCAAAACAAACCCGGATCATAGCATGCCTCTATTAGAGCTTTTTCAGCAGCTGAAGAAGGATGGCTTGATCCGTGATCCGGAAAAAGCCGCGGTTTGCCTGGCTGAGCGGGAGAAACAAGGGGGATTGGGAATCCCCGGAACAAACATGGCGCTTTATCATCTCAAAAATGATGAAATTGTCCTGCCTTTTTTCAAAATGTTTGATCTCAGCACCTCCTATGAAGTGGATGGCATGGACGGAAATACCCTCAGGATGACACGCATCCTTGTCATGATGGCGCCTAGCTCATTATCTCCTGAAGGCTCGGAGATTTTAAGCGCGATCAGCTCGGCAATTATCGAGAGCGGAGAAAGCATGGCGGGGTTTCAGGAAGAAGGAGAACAAGAATTGTATCAGCGGTTAAACCGCATATTTTTCACTTGGATGAAAGAAAAAAACATACTGTAATGCTGCATGGCACACGTCAAAAAATTGGCGTGTGTTTTTCTGTGGATGGGGAACAAAATAAGAAAATGTGGGACTATTTTATCATTCCGTATTGGAATAATTCCAAAATGAAATAGTTTTACAAGTTATCTTTTTTGGGTTAAAATGGGTGAGTAAGGAAGAAAATCTAACAAATTATTGAAGATTCAAGAGAATATAGGAGATGACGATATGGAAACATTACAGCATCTGATTCTGCATGACATGCCGGATAGCGAAGAAATAGAGGCTGTAAAAAGCGGAGACCATACACTGACATATAAAGGTTACCGTAAACGGATTAATCAGCTGGCGAATGCCATGCTGCAAAAAGGAATTCAAAAAGGCGACCGTGTTGCATTGCTTTGCAAAAACGGCCATCCCGCATCAACTGTTATGTTCGCCGCGCTTGAAATAGGTGCTGTTGTCGTACCTGTCAGCTGGCAGCTGAAACCATATGAAATGACAGGCATTTTAAAAGCAAGTGAACCGAAAGCGATGTTTTACGGAGCGGAGTTTAAAGAGACGCTGGATGAAGTTCTTCCTGAATTGTCCTCACTGTGTTTAACAATGGAGACAGGAACAGCTTACGAAACATCTGCTGAATTTGAAGCACTGTTTGCCGGTCCTGATCAATTGCCGGAAACGGAAATGGTTTCCCCAGATGATACAGCACTTCTCATGTTTACGTCTGGCACAACGGGAAACCCGAAAAGATGCATGATCACACATGGCGGCATATACAGATATGTCAAAAAATCCAACAGCTCAGTAACACGCATGAAGGGCCTTCGTTTTCTCGCGTGCCATCCGATTTATCATACGAGTGCGCTCATTTGCATCATGCTTGGAACGTTTGCAGGAACAACCTTTGTGTTCACAAAGGATCAGGATCCTGTTCACATGCTGAAGGTCATTGAAGAGGAGAAAATTCAGACCGTGATGGCTCTTCCTGTGTTTTACACGTATTTGCTTGAAGCGTGGGAAACGCACCAAACTGACTTATCTTCGCTTGTTATTTTAATGACAGGCGGAACAAAAGTGCCGAGCAGCCTAATCCGCCGCTATCTTGATATCGGTATTCCGCTCGCGCATGGCTATGGAAGTACTGAGGCTTGGGGAATCAGTACATGGATGCCTGATATGGGAATGGATAAAGCGGCATCCGCAGGAAAACCTGTGGCAGGTGTTAAAGTCAAAGTGGAAGATCCTCTGACGGGAGAAGAACTCCCGCAAGGAGAAATCGGCGAAATCGTTGTTCATACTCCATTCTTATTTAAAGGCTATGAAGACAACCCTGAAGCAACAGCGAAAGTGCTGCAAAACGGATGGTTCAGAACCGGAGATTCAGGCTATGTGGATGAAGATGGCTTTATTTTCATCACTGGACGCTACAAGGATGTCATTATTTACGGAGGCGATAACGTCTATCCTGATCAGGTTGAAGAAGTTATCCAACAGATCCCGGGAATCCTTGAAACGGCGGTGGTCGGTATACCAGACCCGCTTTACGGTGAAAAACCGAAAGCTTTTATCGTGAAAAATGGCGGCCAGCGCATAACGGAAGAGGATGTCATCTCATTTTGTAAAGAGCGCCTGTCCGCTTACAAAATACCTGAAGTTGAATTCGTTAACGAACTGCCGAAAAACAACCTCGGCAAGGTGAAAAAAGACGTCCTGCGCAACCAGGCTGTACATTCATAAAAGAAGAAGCCCGCCACTTATGTGGCGGGCTTCTTTGCAGTCGCACAAACGGAAAGCTCAGGCTTAATGTTCCTAAAGTGTATATCAATGTCCTCGAAGCCGGCTGCTTTGAAGTCGGCAATTATCTGTTTTCCAAATGATTTGGTTTTCTCAGGACTGGCATCCGCTTCCCGCGGCTGCATCGTAATGGCTGCTTTGCCGCCGGGCTTTAGTGCCCGATAAATCTGTTTCATGCCTTTTGTTTGGTCATTCCAAATGGTGTAGTTGTTAACGGAAATCACTTTATCATAAAACGAGGCGGAAAGAGGAAATGTCTCGACGCTTCCTTCTATCAGGCGCACACCCTCTGATTTCACTCTGCGGGCGGCCAGCTTCAGCATGGCTTCTGACACATCAATCCCATGAAGGTGAACATCCTTTTCGCGTTTCAATATCTGCTGCATGCAGTATCCGGGGCCAAACCCGACTTCTAAAATGCTATCCCCGCGCATGATCTCAAGCTGATTGATTGTCCATTGATTCAGTGTCTGATTTTCAGCAGCCATGATGTACCCGGCAATCATGCCGATGACGCCTTTAGGTCTGCTGAATTTTTTTGAAAGCATGTTAATCATTCAGTAACCCCCTTTTCAAGTTATTTCCTCCCAGCGTTCCATGTGAAACATTTTTCTGATAAAGCAATGCGAAGGTGCCAATCCATGTTTATCCAAAGAGCGTGTGAGGTACACAACAAATAGACAAGAAACCAAAGGAGGAGAATCATCATGGCTCATTATCCAAAAGAACTGCCGGCACAAACCCAAAATCGCCAGCCGGGAATTGAAAGCGAAATGAATCCAAGTCCTGTGTATGAGTATGAGACTTATAAAGGAGCGGACAAATTAAAAGGAAAGGTTGCGCTCATTACAGGCGGCGACAGCGGGATCGGACGCGCGGTTTCCGTCGCTTACGCAAAGGAAGGCGCTGATATCGCCATTGTATATAAGGATGAGCATGGAGACGCCGAAGAGACGCAGAAACGCGTTGAACAAGAAGGTGTAAAATGCCTGCTGATTGCCGGTGACGTCGGTGAAGAGGAATTCTGCAATGAAGCGGTTGAAAAAACGGTCAAGGAACTAGGCGGCCTTGACATCCTTGTCAACAATGCAGGTGAACAGCATCCTAAGGAAAGCATCAAAGATATTACAAGCGAACAGCTTCACCGCACATTCAAAACCAACTTTTATTCTCAATTTTATTTGACTAAAAAAGCAATTGATTACCTGAAACCGGGCAGCGCCATCATTAATACGACATCCATCAACCCGTACGTAGGGAACCCGACACTGATTGATTATACAGCGACAAAAGGGGCGATCAATGCCTTTACAAGAACAATGGCGCAGGCGCTTGTCAAAGACGGCATCCGTGTGAATGCAGTTGCGCCGGGACCAATCTGGACGCCATTAATCCCAGCTACGTTCCCTGAAGATACAGTGGCCCAATTTGGGCAAGATACGCCGATGGGCCGTCCTGGACAACCTGTTGAGCACGTCGGCTGTTATGTGCTGCTGGCATCAGATGAGTCCTCTTACATGACAGGCCAGACCCTGCATGTCAACGGCGGAAATTTTGTGACGACATAAGAGGGAGTGAGACATATGGGCATCACGAAAGAAGAAGTGAACAGCTACTATCAAAAAGCAGGGATTGTATTAACGGACGAGGAAGTAGACCAAATCCAGCTGATGGATTACGGCTTAGGAAAAGAAAGAAAAGTCGGGCTCCAGCTCTTCGTCTACGTCAATACTGACCGTTATTGCTCAAAGGAATTGGTGCTGTTTCCGGGACAGACTTGCCCGGAACACCGCCATCCGCCGGTCGACGGCCAGGAAGGCAAGCAGGAGACCTTCCGCTGCCGCTACGGAAAAGTGTATCTTTACGTAGAAGGAGAAAAAACGCAGCTGCCAAAGGTTCTCCCTCCTCAGGAAGACAGAGAACACTATACGGTCTGGCACGAAATTGAGCTAGAACCGGGCGGGCAATATACGATTCCCCCGAATACAAAGCATTGGTTTCAAGCCGGGGAAGAGGGAGCCGTCGTGACGGAAATGTCGTCTACGAGCACTGATAAACATGATATCTTTACCGATCCAAGGATATAAGGATGAGGCTTAAACAGCCCATCCTTTTTTGTATTGAAAAAAACGGAATCATCGCTATAATGGGTAAAAAAGGAAAGAGGGCGAGGCAATGTTCACTTGCAAGGTAAATGAGCACATCACCATCCGATTATTGGAGCCGAAGGATGCGGAGCGGCTGGCCGAACTCATTATCCAAAATCAGGTTAGGCTTAGCAAGTGGCTATTTTTTGCGGAAAATCCAAGCAGCGCTGAAACGTACAGAGAAACGATCATTCCAGATTGGCGGCGCC
>Ga0153917_1000139_pt1 | contig 70633 bp, 63 predicted proteins | sample TSFL001MetaG_FD_104695 | JGI IMG/M metagenome (GOLD analysis project Ga0153917, IMG submission 104695) | Attine ant fungus gardens microbial communities from Florida, USA - TSFL001 MetaG | ecosystem: Host-associated > Fungi > Mycelium > Unclassified | place: USA: Florida, Paynes Creek Historic...
ATCGGCTACGGTGACGTGGGCAAGGGCTCGGCCCAGTCCCTGCGTCAGGAAGGCATGATCGTCAAGGTCACCGAAGTCGACCCGATCTGCGCCATGCAGGCCTGCATGGACGGCTTCGAAGTCGTCTCGGCGTTCAACGACGGCGTCAACACCGGTACCGAAGCCGGCATCAACAAGGACCTGCTGGGCCGCATCGACCTGATCGTCACCACCACCGGTAACGTCAACGTCTGCGACGCCAACATGCTCAAGGCCCTGAAGAAGCGCGCCGTGGTCTGCAACATCGGTCACTTCGACAACGAGATCGACACTGCCTTCATGCGCAAGAACTGGGCATGGGAAGAGGTCAAGCCGCAGGTCCACAAGATCCACCGCACCGGCGCTGGCACCTTCGACCCGCAGAACGACGACTACCTGATCCTGCTGGCCGAAGGCCGTCTGGTGAACCTGGGCAACGCCACCGGTCACCCAAGCCGCATCATGGACGGTTCGTTCGCCAACCAGGTTCTGGCCCAGATCTTCCTGTTCGGGCAGAAGTTCGCCACCCTGCCAGCCGCGCAGAAAGCCGAGCGCCTGACCGTGGAAGTGCTGCCGAAGAAACTCGACGAAGAAGTGGCCCTGGAAATGGTCCGCGGCTTCGGCGGCGTGGTCACCCAGCTGACCCCGCAACAGGCCGAGTACATCGGTGTGACCGTCGAAGGCCCGTTCAAGCCGGACACCTACCGCTACTAAGCGGTAAGCCCGAAGCTTCAAGCGGCAGGCAAAGGCAGACCGCGCCGATGCCGCTTGCTGCTTGAGCGCCAAGGATCTTGAACGATGCCCAAGCCAGATCGGCCATCACCGATCTGGCTTTTACTTGCAGCTTGTCGCTTGAAGCTCGCTGCTCGAGGAACGAGTGATGTCACAAGAACGCCGCTACAGTTTCGAGTTTTTCCCCACCAAGACCGACGCCGGCCATGAAAAACTGATGGCCGTTGCTCGCCAGCTGGCCGGCTACAACCCCGACTTCTTCTCCTGCACCTACGGTGCGGGCGGCTCTACCCGCGACCGCACCCTGAACACGGTGCTGCAGCTGGAAAGCGAAGTGAAGATCCCCGCCGCGCCACACCTGTCCTGCGTCGGCGACAGCAAGGACGAGCTGCGCGCCCTGATCGGCCAGTACAAGGCCGCCGGCATCAAACGTATCGTTGCCCTGCGCGGCGACCTGCCTTCGGGCATGGGCATGGCCTATGGCGACCTTCGCTATGCCAGCGACCTGGTCGAGTTCATCCGCCAGGAAAGCGGCAATCACTTCCACCTGGAAGTCGCCGCCTACCCGGAGATGCATCCACAGGCGCGCAACTTCGAGTCCGACCTCGCCAACTTCGTGCACAAGGTCAAAGCCGGTGCCGACAGCGCCATCACCCAGTACTTCTTCAACGCCGACAGCTATTTCTACTTCGTCGAGCGCGCACAGAAGATGGGCGTCGACATCCCGGTCGTGCCTGGCATCATGCCGATCACCAACTACAGCAAACTGGCACGATTCTCCGACGCCTGCGGCGCCGAGATCCCACGCTGGATTCGCAAACAGCTCGAAGCCTATGGCGACGACACCGCCAGCATCCAGGCATTTGGTGAAGAAGTGATTACCCGCATGTGCGAACAACTGCTGCAAGGCGGAGCACCGGGCCTGCACTTCTATACGTTGAACCAGGCCGAACCTAGCCTGGCGATCTGGAACAACCTGAAGCTACCCCGCTGACATTTTCGCTAACAGGTCGCTAAGGCATACTTGAGGCTTTGGTATTACGCTAGAGCCTTGAACTAGAGCCTTCGGACCTGTAAGCGAGCAGCCGCATGTCTTCCCCTCAGCCCATCTATTTGGCGTTCGGCGCAAAGACCTACCACCAGGAAGCCTGCTTCAGCATCATCAGCGCCCTTGCTCAACTGAAAAAGACCGGCAATGAGCCTCTGGACATCCAGGTCCATACTGATGATCCCACCCCTTATGCAAAATTGCCGGTCACCGTTCACCTGATCGACGATGCAACCCGGGCAGCCCTGGCCGATGTAGCCATGGCCAACGACCGCCTGCCAAGACCACCTACCCTGCACCGCCTGGGCTACAAGGTCCTGAGCCTCACCTTGCCCAGCCACCAGCGCCAGGGCCGGCTGGACAGCGAGCAACTGTGCCACTTGCTGCACCAGCCTGGCCTGCGCCTGTCTCTGGGGAGAAAATTCAAGGATGTGAAAAATCACCTGCTCCACCCTGCCAAGGGCTGACGCCTAGTTTCACTGGCCCCTGCCACACATTGGACCTACCCTGCCGCCATGCCCGCGTTCATCCGTTTTTTCTGTACCCTGCTGCTCGCATGCCTGAGTTCACTGGCTCAGGCAGAGCGCCTGCGCCTGGTCAGCGACGACTGGGCGCCCTACATCTACTGGCACGATGGCCAACCCAAAGGCAGCGACTACGAAGTCGCCAACGAGGTGCTCAAGCGGCTCGGCATCGATGTCGACTGGCAATTGCTGCCGTGGAAGCGCTGCCTGGCCATGGTGGAGCAAGGCCAGGCCGACGGTGTGCTGGATATTTTCCAGGCCGACTCACGCAAGTCGTTCATGTTCTACCCGGACGAACCACTGTCCAACGTGGAGTTCGTATTGTTTCAGAACAATGCCAGGCCCCATGCCGTCGAGCGCCTCGAGGACCTGGCCGGTCTGACGATAGGCACCTCGCCGGGCTACACCTATAGCCCCGCGTTCACCGAGTCGCCGCTGTTTCGCCGGGAGCCGGCCCCCACCCTTGAAGCGAATTTCGGCAAACTGATGCTAGGGCGTATCGACCTGCTGGTGACCGATCGCCGGGCAGGCCGTCAACTGCGCCGACAATTGGGGCTTGAGCAGCACATTCAGGAGTTGCCGCCGGTGATCGGCCGCCACTCGCAGTACCTGGGCCTGGCGCACAAGCCCGGCCGGGAACGGCTGGCCCAGGCCTTTGCCGACGAACTGCGACGTTTCAAGCAGGACCCCGCGTATGCCGCCATCAACGCCCGCTATGACGGCGACACGCGCAATAATCCTGACGCCGTTGAGCAGCACGAACTCAGCATACCGCGATAGCTCTGTTATACTCGGGCCTTCCCGCCCGGCTCACGCCCGGACGCTCGGCCTCGCAACAGGCATCTCGACCTCGGCAACGCACCCCCAGTGCCACCCGCCGCTTCCCGGATGCGCAGTGAAAGCCCAGCTGGACCGGACGCGATCGCATCTCGCCGATGCCAGTCGCGCCAGGCAGATCATCCCATCGGGCCCAGCCCCCACGAGAACAGGATTGCCCATGTCCTTTGCTTCCCTCGGTCTCTCCGAGGCTCTTGTCCGCGCTATCGAGGCTGCGGGCTATACCCAGCCAACCCCGGTGCAACAGCGGGCCATTCCCGCCGTGTTGCAAGGCCGCGACCTGATGGTCGCCGCCCAGACAGGTACTGGTAAAACCGGCGGTTTCGCACTGCCGATCCTCGAGCGCCTGTTCCCGGGCGGCCATCCTGACAAATCCCAGCGCCATGGCCCGCGCCAACCACGCGTCCTGGTCCTGACCCCGACTCGTGAGCTGGCGGCCCAGGTACACGACAGCTTCAAGGTCTATGCCCGTGACCTGAACCTGATCAGCGCCTGCATCTTTGGCGGTGTCGGCATGAATCCGCAGGTCCAGGCCATGGCCAAGGGCGTCGACGTTCTGGTCGCATGCCCAGGCCGCTTGCTCGACCTGGCCGGCCAAGGCAGCGTGGACCTGTCCCACGTGGAGATCCTCGTACTCGACGAAGCCGATCGGATGCTCGACATGGGCTTCATCCACGACGTCAAGAAGGTCCTCGCCCGCCTGCCGGCCAAACGCCAGAACCTGCTGTTCTCGGCGACCTTCTCCAAAGACATCACCGATCTTGCCGACAAGCTGCTGCACAACCCAGAGCGCATCGAGGTCACGCCGCCGAACACCACGGTCGAGCGCATCGAGCAGCGTGTCTACCGTCTGCCAGCCAGCCACAAACGCGCCCTGCTGGCGCACCTGATCACCCTCGGCGCCTGGGAACAGGTACTGGTGTTCACCCGCACCAAGCATGGTGCCAACCGCCTGGCCGAGTACCTGGAAAAACACGGTCTGAGCGCCGCCGCAATCCATGGCAACAAGAGCCAGAACGCCCGCACCAAGGCCCTGGCCGACTTCAAGGCCAACACCGTGCGCGTATTGGTAGCCACCGATATCGCTGCCCGCGGCCTGGACATCGACCAACTGCCTCACGTGGTCAACTTCGAGCTGCCCAATGTCGAGGAAGACTACGTCCACCGTATCGGCCGCACTGGCCGCGCGGGCCGTTCGGGCGAGGCCATCTCCATGGTTGCCCCGGACGAAGAGAAGCTGCTCAAGAGCATCGAGCGCGTCACCAGGCAGAAGATCCCGGACGGCGACCTGATGGGCTTCGACCCAAGCCAGGTGGAAGCCGAGAAACCGGAAGTCCGCGAGCGTCCGCAGAACAACGGTCGTGGTGGTCGCAACCAGCAGCGCGCCGAAGGCAGCAAGGACGGCAGCGGCGGTCGCAAGGACAAGGGCAAGGATAAAGGCAAGACCAAGCAACAGGCTGCCGAAAAGCCAGCCGAGCAGGAAAAATCCGGCGAAAGGTCACAGCAGCAACGCAAGCCGCGCAACCAAAAGCCGCGCCAGCAGCAAGCCGCTCAAAGCCAGGGCGGCGCCCCATCGGCCCCGGTAGATCGTGATCCGGAAGAATTCTTGGACGACGATATCGACAACTTCGGCAACCGCGCCGACTATGTCAGCCCTTACCAGAACGCCAAGAACCAAGGCCGCAACCGTCGCCCTGGTGGCAATGGCGGTCAGGGTCAAGGACAGCGCAATGGCGGTCAGGGTCAGAGCCAAGGCCAGCGCAATGGCAGTGGCCAGGCCCGTGGCAACGGCGGCCAGCGCCAAGGGCAGGGCTCCGGTGAAAAGCGCACCCGCAACAGCAACAACGGTGGCGCACGCCGTGACAACAATGGCGGCGGTCGTAACCGCTCTTCCGGCCGGGATGACGTCGCCCGTCAGGAACCTGCCGTTCGCAGCTCGCGTGAAACCCACCAGCCGGTGATCATTCGCAAGGAGTCCAAGCTCGATCGCTACCCGACGCCTGAGCAGTTGGATGACCTGCCGAGCCGTCCTCGGGGCGAGCGTCCTGCATTGTTGACCCGCAAGGGCTGATGCAGCTCACGCGCAAATGAAAACGCCGCCCGATGGGCGGCGTTTTCATTGAGGCAAAGCAAATTACTTCTGCTTCACGCCTTCGACGCTGATGTCCAGATTCAGGGTCTGGGAGGTCGGGCCTGGGCCTTTGATGCCGAAGTCGTTCAGGTTAAGCGTGGTGGTGGCGTTGAAGCCTGCACGCTCGCCGCCCCATGGGTCCTTGCCTTCACCGTTGAAGGTCGCTTTGAAGGTGACAGGCTTGGTAACGCCGTGCATGGTCAGATCGCCGGTCACGTCGGCAGTCTTGTCACCGGTCTTCTTGACGCTGGTGGAGACGAACTTGGCCTCCGGATACTTCTTCACGTCCAGGAAGTCGGCACTGGCGATGTGCTTGTCACGCTCGGCGTGGTTCGACCAGACGCTGGCGGTTTTCAGTGCAACGTTGATCTTGCTGTCTTCAGGCTTGGCGCTGTCCCACGAGAAGCTGCCGTCGAAGTCCTTGAAGGTACCGTGGATGAAGCTGTAACCCAGGTGGCTGATGGTCCAGTCGACGAACGCGTGCTGGCCTTCCTTGTCGATCTTGTAGTCGGCGGCCATGGCCTGGCCAGCGGACAACAGGGCAGTACCGAGCGCCAGTGCGGCAAAAGTCTTTTTGAACATCCTTACTTCCTTCCTATGCAATTGAGGTAGAGAGTCAAGCTTTGCGGCCCAGCATGCGGGTCAGGGTCGCGTCACGGTCGATGAAATGGTGCTTCAGAGCTGCCAAGGCATGCAGGATGGCGAAAATCACCAGCCCCCAGGCCAGGTAGAGGTGGATGGCTCCGGCGGTGTCCGCCTGATCGGGCAGGTCACTGACCAGCGCCGGAACCTCGAACCAATCGAATACCGCGATGCCCACCCCGTCAGCGGTGGAGATCAGGTAACCGGCAATCATCACGGCGAACAGGCCAAGGTAGAGCAACGCATGGCCCAGTTTCGCGGCCAGGCGGGTAAAAGCCCCGTGGTTGGCCGGCGCCGGCGGCGGTGGACTGACGAAACGCCAAAGCACACGCAGCACCATGACCGCCAGCAGCACCAGGCCGATGCTCTTGTGCAGGTCGGGTGCGGACTTGCGCCACGGGCTGTAGTAGTCGAGGTCGACCATCCACAGGCCAAGGCCGAACAACCCGAAGACTGCCAGGGCCACGCCCCAATGCATGACGATACTGACCAGACCGTAGCGAGAAGCAGAGTTGCGCAGTTGCATGTTGGCGTGTTTCCCCGTGAAAGCTGGTGCACAGACTAACGCGTAACGTATCGAATGAAAGCGGAAAAATTTGCTTTGGATTATCGATAAATACGATAGGTATTTTGGAAGTTTCCTATTAAGGAAACATTAACGGTAGACGCTCGAAACCGGGTTGTCGTAATGCCGCACCAACTTCACGGATAAACCCGCTTCCACAGGGTGCCACAGGGGCCTGTGGGAGCGGGCTTGCCCGCGAAAGACGCGGGCGCCAGCGGAACTCAGCCCGCCTTGGCCTGGGTGTTGGCCACCGGCTTTTTCACGGTGTCGGACTTGGCCGTGGCCTTCTTCACCGGGACGGGCTTATGGGCCTGCTTGGCCGCCGGCTTGTGAGCCGGCGCGGATTTGGCCGGTGCGGCCTTGCTTGGCGCCGGCTTGACGGGCTCCTCCTTGGCCACCGGGGCCGGAGCCGTCGGAGCTGGCGCAGGTGCCGGCGGCGCGACTGGCGCCACCTCGTCGGCCTTGGCGATCGGTGCCGCCCTGGTTTCGACCTTGTCACCACCACCGAACAGACGCGAGAAGAAGCCTGGCTTGTCCTGCTTGGCCTGCTCGGTCTTCACCGGCTCGGCCTTGGCAGACGCCTTGTCGGCCTTGGCGGACGAACCACCGAACAGGTTGGAGAAGAAGCCTCCCTTGTCCTTCGCGGCAACCGCGCCAGCAGCGGCGGCGGCAACCGGTGCGGCCTTGGCCGGGTCGAACGACTTGCCGGCTGCGAGGTCCTGCACCTGGCCGGCGGCACGCTGGCCACTGCGCAGGGCGCCTTCCAGGGTGCCGGGGTAGAGTGCGTCGGTGTGCTCGCCGGCAAAGACCATGCGCTGCACCGGGCGCTCCCACAGACGCCAGTACTTGCTGATCTGGCCTGGGCCGAAGGCCAGGTAGGCGCCGCCGGTGCCCGCGTCGGTGCTGTAACGGCGTACCTCGTAGCCGGTGAAGGCACCACGGGCCTGTGGGTAGAACGCGTGCAGGCGGATCAGGACCTGATCGACCATCTGCTTGTCGCCAAAGGCCTGCAACAGGCGTGCGTTGTCACCCGACAGGTTGATCACGACGTTGGCCCCCCCCTTGAGCGCAGGTTCGATCCACAGCATGCCGAGGCCGGCATTGCTGAAGATCTCGCCGGACATGCGCGCGCGGCTTTCCCATACGGGCTTCTTGAACTTGAGCATCATCTGGTCACGCCAGCCATAGTTGGTGCCCTTCAGCGCCGCCAGGTGCTGGTTGTCCAGGCCGGGGGTCATCTGGATCTTCGCCAGCGCGCGCAGCGGCACGGCCATGACCAGATAATCGGCCTGGTAGCCGACGCTGCCGACCTTGACCGTCACGCCGTTGCTGTCCTGAATGATCGCAGTGACCGGCGAACTGGTCTTGATGGTCTTGAGCTGCTTGACGAAAGCCTGTGCCAACACCGGGCTGCCGCCTGGCAGGCGCGCTGCGCGCAGGTCGCGATCGCTGACGCCACGGTAGACGCGGGTCTGCTGGGCGAAATAGAGCAGCGACAGGCGCGACGGCTCGTCGTAGCGGGTACGGATCTGCTGGTTGACCAGCTGACGGGCCGTGGCAGGCAGTTGCAGCTTGTCCAGCCAGGTGGCGACGTTCATCTGGTCAAGGGCGAACAGCGTGCTGGTGGCGGCCGGGTTCAGCGGGTCCTCGATCGAGCGGGCCAGGTCGTCGAGGGTCTTCTCGTAACGCTTGAGCGCATCGGCGGTAGCCGGTTGCTTGGTGGTGAGGTCGGTGGCGCTGAAGTACTCGCCGTCGATCAGGTAACCAGGGGTGCGCACGAACTCCGGCGCCGGCAGTGTTTCAAGCTTGAAACGGTCCAGGTACTGGTTGAGCACCGGCTGGCTCTTGCCATTGCCGATCCACTCGCTGGTGGCCAGACCCGAACGGCCACCCATGCCGGACTTGGCCTCCAGCAGCGTGACCTGCCAGCCTTTGCCTTGCAGCTCATAGGCCGCGGTCAGGCCCGCCAGGCCGCCCCCCACGACAATCGCCGTGGGGTTCTTGTCCTTGGCCAGCGCGGCACCGCTGGAGACACCGATCAATACCAACGCGCACAGGCGCACCCAAGCAGCAGCCATCTTGGCGAACTCCGGATCAGAAGTGACAGAAAAGAGGGGAGAATGCCCCGAGACGAGATGCGCTAAGAATACGTCAGGTATCCAGCCCCTGCCAGCGCAGTGACATCAAGTACCTAGTGGCACTGGATTTTTTCATTTTCGCCTGCGCGCAGGGCGCGTGTCGGTTGTCCTGCGCGGCCCCATTGCTTAGGCTTGTCGGCCTCAGCCAGCCCCGCCAGGAGATCTGCCCATGGGCCTCAACCAACAGTGGATGCAACGCGACCTCAAGGTCCTGTGGCACCCCTGCACCCAGATGAAAGACCACGAGCACCTGCCGCTGATCCCGATCCGCCGTGGCGAAGGCGTGTGGCTGGAGGATTTCGAAGGCAAGCGCTACCTGGACGCCGTCAGCTCCTGGTGGGTCAACGTGTTCGGCCACGCCAATCCACGTATCAACCAACGCATCAAGGACCAGGTCGACCAGCTGGAACATGTGATCCTGGCGGGCTTCAGCCACCAGCCGGTGATCGAGCTGTCCGAACGCCTGGTGGCCATGACACCGGCCGGGCTGGACCGGGTGTTCTATGCCGACAACGGCTCTTCGTGCATCGAAGTGGCGTTGAAGATGAGCTTCCACTACTGGCAGAACAAAGGCCAGGTGAACAAGAAACGCTTCGTCACCCTGACCAACAGCTACCACGGCGAAACCATCGCCGCCATGTCCGTGGGCGACGTACCGCTGTTCACCGAGACCTACAAGGCGCTGCTGCTCGACACCATCAAGGTGCCGAGCCCGGACTGCTACCTGCGCCCCGAAGGCATGGGTTGGGAAGAGCACTCGCGCAACATGTTCGCACTCATGGAGCAGACCCTGGCCGAGCACCACGCCAGCATCGCTGCGGTGATCGTCGAGCCGCTGATCCAGGGCGCCGGTGGCATGCGCATGTATCACCCGGTCTACCTCAAGTTGCTGCGCGAGGCCTGCGACCGTTACGGCGTGCACCTGATCCATGACGAGATCGCCGTGGGCTTCGGCCGCACCGGCACGATGTTCGCCTGCGAACAGGCCGGGATCCGCCCGGACTTCCTGTGCCTGTCCAAGGCCCTCACCGGTGGCTACCTGCCTCTGGCCGCCTGCCTGACCACCGATGATGTGTACCAGGCGTTCTACGACGACTACCCGACCCTGCGCGCCTTCCTCCATTCGCACAGCTATACCGGCAACCCGCTGGCCTGCGCGGCGGCCTTGGCGACCTTGGACATCTTCGAGCAGGACAACGTCATCGCGGCCAACAAGGCGCTTTCGGCACGCATGGCCAGCGCCACCGCGCACCTGGCCGACCACGCCCATGTGGCCGAGATCCGCCAGACCGGCATGGCCCTGGCCATCGAGATGGTCCAGGACAAGGCCAGCAAGACCGCCTACCCATGGCAGGAGCGACGTGGCCTTAAAGTCTTCGAGCACGCCCTGACCCGTGGCGCGCTGCTGCGACCGCTGGGCAGCGTGGTGTACTTCCTGCCGCCCTACGTGATCACCCCGGAGCAGATCGACTTCCTCGCCGAAGTGGCCAGCGAAGGCATCGACATCGCCACCCGGGACAGCGTCAGCGTGGCGGTGCCGGCCAACTTCCACCCCGACTTCCGCGATCCGGGCTAGGATCCAGAGCCCGCCGCCAAAACCTGTGGAAGCGGGCTTGCCCGCGAATACGATGGTGAGTCCGCTATCGCATTCGCGGGTGAACCCGCTCCCACAGGGGTCACATGATCCCTTTCCGTCCGAGCTGAACCATGAGACTTTCCCGCTTCTTCATCGACGCCCCCCTGAGCCTCGGCGAGCACGAGTTGCCCGAAGCCCAGGCCCACTACATCGGCCGCGTGCTGCGCATGGCCCCTGGCGACGCCGTGCAACTGTTCGACGGCAGCGGCCAGGAGTTTCGCGGCCAGTTGCTCGAAGTCGGCAAGAAAACCGTACACGTCACCCTGGACCAAGCCCTGCCCGGCCAGGCCGACTCCCCTTTGCATGTGCACCTGGGCCAAGGCCTGTCCCGTGGCGAGCGGATGGACTGGGCGATCCAGAAGGCCACGGAGCTTGGCGCCAACGCCATCACTCCGATCGTCAGCGAGCGCTGCGAAGTGCGCCTGAAGGACGAGCGCGCCGACAAACGCCTGGCCCACTGGCGGCAGGTGGCGATCAGCGCGTGCGAACAATGCGGCCGCTCGACGCTGCCGGTGATCCACCCGCCGGTGACCCTGGCCGAATGGCTCAAGGACACCGAGGCCGATCTCAAGCTGGTGCTGCACCCGGTCGCAGAGCCCTTGACCAGCCACGCGCGCCCTGCACGCCTGGCGTTCCTGATCGGCCCTGAGGGCGGCTTGAGCGATGCCGAAGTCGAACAGGCCAAGGCCGCAGGCTTCCATGCCGCGCGCCTGGGGCCACGGGTGCTGCGCACCGAGACGGCACCGGTGGTGGCGCTGTCGGTCGCCCAGCAGCTGTGGGGCGATTTCTAGCGCACGTAGAAGGACACCGCGACGAAGTGCATCAGGCTCCCGGCGATGACGAACAGGTGCCAGATGCCATGCCAATGGCGAAAGCGACTGTCGAAGGCGAAGAACAGGATGCCGATGGTGTAGAACGCCCCGCCGGCCGCCAGCCAGGCGAAGCCGGCACCACCGAGGCTGTGCAGCAGCGGCTTGACCGCCACCAGGACGATCCAGCCCATCACCGCATAGATGATGATCGACAGTACCCGCGCCTCGGAGCGCGGCTTGATTTCCTGGAGCATGCCGACCAGGGCCAGTCCCCAGACCACGCCGAACAGGCTCCAGCCCCAAGGGCCGCGCAGGCTGACCAGGCAAAAGGGCGTGTAGCTGCCGGCGATGAGCAGGTATATCGACAGGTGATCGAGCTTGCGCATGATCACCTTCGCCCGACCGCGGGTGCTGTGGTAGAGGGTCGAGATGCTGTAGAGCAACAGCAAGGTACTGCCGTAGATGGAGAAGCTGACGATCTTCCACGGATCGCCCTGCAACCCGGCCACGACGATCAGCCAGATGGCACCGATGCAGGCCAGCACGGCACCGACCAGGTGCGTCCAGGCGTTGAAGCGTTCACCGTAGTACATGCAAGCACTGACCTCCCTGACAGCTTCAAGTTTCAAACTGCAAGCCTCAAGCAAAGCACGGGGGCGAATCCGATACAGTCAGCTTGCCGCGTGAAGCTTACAACTTGAAGCTAGTGAAGGTCCGCGTCACGCACCATCCGTTCCAGCGCTGCCAGGTCAGGCACCCGTGCCACTTGCTCGCCCACCTGCACCGCCGCCAGCTCCAGGCTCGCCAGCGGTACATCCACGTAGTTGAGCTGGCTGTCGAGCTTGCACGAGCGCGGGATGTCCTGCAGCAGCAAGGCCAGGTAGCGCAGGCCGGTATCGCCCAGCGCGTTGAGCACCACCACCCGGGCCCGTTCGCCACAGACCGTCTCGCCCCCGCAGGCTGCCTCCAGGCCGATCAGCGGCAAACGCTGCTGGCGCCAGTCTATCCAGCCCAGGTGCCAGGCCGGGTCGCCCGCCTGGCAGGCGAAGGTGCGCTGGCCGATCAGCTCGGCCACCGCCACGTTGGGCAGCACCAGGGTGCGGTCGCTCAAAGGCAAGAGCAGACCGGTCAGGCTGCTGCGTTGGCCGGCGATGTGTTCAAGCATGGGGCTGGCTCCAGTGGGCGATGCTCTGCAACAGGACAGATTCCTGGTACGGCTTGCCCAGGTAGTCGTTGACGCCGATGGCCATGGCCCGATCGCGGTGCTTCTGGCCGGTACGCGAGGTGATCATGATGATCGGCAGATCCTTCAGACGGGCATCGCGGCGAATGCGGGTGGCCACCTCGAAGCCGTCCATGCGCGGCATCTCGATGTCCAGCAGCAACACGTCCGGGCGGTGCTCTTCCAGCAAGGCCATGGCATCCACCCCGTCCTTGGCCGTCAGCACGCTCATGCCGTGGCGCTCCAGCAGGCGGCTGGTGACCTTGCGCACGGTGACCGAGTCGTCCACCACCATCACCAGCAGACGCTGGCGCGGCGCCGGGCCGAACACCGGACGCTGCCCCCCGTAGCCACCCGGCAGGCGCGCCAGACGCCGCTGCTGCCCGCGCAACTGGCCAAGCAAATCGAGGATCAGCACCACCCGGCCATCCCCCAGCAAGGTCGCGCCGGACAGCCCCGGCACCGCCGCGAACTGCGGCCCCAGGCTCTTGACCACGATCTCGCGGCTCGGCGACAGGCTGTCCACCTGGATGGCGAACGACTGCTCCTGAGAGTGCACCAGCAACACCGGCAACGGCACACTCTGCCCCAACAGGCTCGGCCGCGCGCCCCCACCCTGCAGCACCTCGCCGAGGTAGCGCAGGTCGTATTCGTGCCCGCCATAGACGTAGCGCGGCACCTCCAGCTGGTAGCACGCATCCAGCTCTGCTGGGGGCACACGCACGATACCCTCGATGGTATTGAGCGGGATGGCGTACTGCTCTTCGCCCAGGTGCACCATCAACGCCCTGTTCACCGACACCGTGAACGGCAGGCGGATCAGGAAACGCGCACCCTTGCCCGGGCTCGACTCGATGCTCATCGAGCCGCCCAACTGCTTGACCTCTTCATGCACCACGTCCATCCCCAGGCCACGCCCGGAGATCTGGGTGATCTTCTCGGCGGTGGAAAAACCCGGACGCAGGATGAACTGCAGGATCTCGTGGTCGCTCAAGTGCGCCTGCGGGTCCAGCAGGCCTCGCTTGATGGCCTTGTTGCGTACCGCATCCAAGGGTACCCCAGCACCGTCGTCACTCATCTCGATGACGATATCGGCGCCCTCGTGCAGCAGGTTCAGGTGGATGGTGCCCAACTCCGGCTTGCCTGCCGCCAGACGCGCCTCGCGCGCTTCCAGACCATGGTCCACGGCGTTGCGCAGCATGTGTTCGAGCGGTGCCACCATGCGTTCGAGCACGCTGCGGTCCAGCTCGCCCTCGGCGTTGCCCACCACCAGCTCGACCTGCTTGCCCAGTTCGCTGGCCACCTGCCGGACCACCCGCTGCAGGCGCGGCACCAAACGTTCGAACGGCACCATCAAGGTGGCCGTGAGGCCTTCCTGCAACTGACTGTTCACCCGCGCCTGCTGCTGGAGCAGGCTGTAGGCCTCCTGGGCCCGCAGGGCCAGGGTTTCCTTGAGGTCGAGCAGGTCCGAAGCCGACTCGAACAGCGCCCGGGACAACTGCTGCAGCTGGGAATGGCGGTCCATCTCCAGCGGGTCGAAGTCGTCGTAGGCATCGCCTTCTGCCTGGTAACGGCTGGACATCCGCCCCTGGGTCTCGATGTCCAGGCGCAGCAACTGGTCGCGCATGCGCTCGAGCGTGGTCTCCATCTCGTTGAGGGCGAACTGGGCATCGTTGACCTGCTGTTCGATACGCCCACGGATGACCGAGTGCTCGCTGGCCAGGTTGCCCAGCTCATCCAGCAGTTCTGCATCCACCTTGACCATGTCGCCTGGCACACGCTCCGGCGCGGCGGCGGGTGCTTCGGGAGACGGTGCTTCGACCTGGGCCTGGCCGGCGGCGCTGTCGGTCAGGGCGGCACTGCTGAAGTTGCGGATGTAGTCGATCAGTGCCGTGGCCGCATGCAACGGCTCACCGAGGCGCACGGCATCGAGCATGTGCGCCAGACGGTCATGGCAGTTCTGCAACAGGGAGAACAGCGCCGGGCTTGGCGGCAGACGGCCGGCAGCGAGCAGCTCGTACAGGAATTCCAGCTCGTGGGCCAGGTCGCCGATGGCCGCGATCTCGACCATACGCGCCCCGCCCTTGAGGGTGTGCAGGTCGCGCAGCAGGTTCTCCACCTCGATGCTGTTGCGCGGATCGGCCTGCCAGCGCGCCAGGGCGGCGGCGGCGCTTTCAACGATATCCGAGCTTTCTTCGAGGAAGACTTCCAGCAGTTCGTTGTCGTTCGAGCGCTGGGCCTGGTCAGCCACCGCCTCGACGACCGAGGGCGGTGGCGGCGCATGACGATACTCGCGCAGCTCGCCCAGCAGCGCCGTTGCCGAACCTGGCGCCTGCCCCCCGCGCACCGCATTCAGCATCTGGCCGATCGCCTGGTGGCCGCGCCGCAACAGGTCGAGCAGCACGGCAGTGCTGCCCAGGCGGCGATCCACCAGCCCCTCGTAGAGCGCGCCCAGCTCCTGGGCCAGCACTTCCACCGCGCCGACGGCGGCCATCTGCGCGCCGCCCTTGAGGGTCTGGATGTCGTGCTGCAAGGTCGACAGCGCCGAGGTATTGTCCGGGTCCTGGACCCACTGCGCCAACGCCTGGTCGGCACCGTCGAGGATGTCGCCCGCCTCGTCGAGGAACAACTGCACCAGCGCCGGGTCGCTCAGTGCCGGGTAACCCGGCAACGGCACCACCGCCTCATGCCCCACCACGCCCATGACTTCCGGATCCAGGGCATCGTCCAGCAGGCCGCGCATGGCCGCGATGCAATCGACGCGGGCGCTGACCTCCTGGCCGGCGGCGATCTCGTCGAGCATGTCCAGCAGCGCCTCATGGGCCTGCTGGGCCAGGGCGAAGAAGCGCGCGTTGGCAGCCAGGCTGCCCTCCTCCACCGCGCCGTACACGTCGAGCAAGGCTTCGCAGACCTCATCCACCTGCCACAGCTCAGCCAGGTAGGCCGCCTGCCCCAGGGTGGTCAGCTCATCGAGCAGGGTTTCCAGCGCCTGGCGGTCGCCAGGGTTGGCCTGCCAACGCGACAACAGCGACTCGGTTTCGAGCAGGATGTCCATGCCTTGGGTCAGGAACGCAGCGATCCTCTGTGGGTCGCGCTTGGGGCGGTGGGTGTGCTGGGAATCCTGCTGCAACAATGCCAGGCGCACGTCCACCGACTGCCCGACCTCCTCGATCAACTGCGCAGCCCCCGGGATGGCGGCCAAGGGGGTGCTGCCCAGTTGGGCAAGGCCCAGCTGGAACAAGGCGCGAGCCGCTTCCAGCCATTCGAGCTCCGCCACCTGCAAGGGCAACTCATGGCCCTTGTATTCACGGACCAGGCGGTCGAAGGCGGTGGCCAGCTCGGCGATCGGCATGACGCCGGCCATCGCGGCGCTGCCCTTGAGGGTATGCAGGGCACGCTGCAGGCTGTCGTTGACCGGCGCGCCCCGGCCATCGGCATCGTGCAGGAACGCCTCCAGGCTGCCGAGATGCCCCTGGGCCTCGTTGCCGAAGATCGCCAGCAACTGCGGGTCCAGCCCGTCGACCGGCGCAGGCACTGGCGCATCGTTGATCGCCAGATGGTGCAAGTGGCCGGACAGCGGCTCGACCTCGACCAGCGACGGCAAATGCCCCACCGCGAAATCGGCGAGCAGGTCCGGCAGCCGGACGAACACCTGCTGCAGGGCCAGCACGCCCTCAGTCCCGAGCGTGATACGCCCTTCCAGCACCCGGTTGAGCAGGTGCTCGGCGCCCCAGGCAATCTCGGCCAGGGCCTCGGCATGGACCATTCGCCCGCTGCCCTTGAGGGTGTGCAGGGCCCGGCGCACCTCGACCAGGGCCTCGCGCAAGGTATTGTCGGCGCGCCAGCGCAGCCAGTGGCGCTCGATTTCCGGGAGCAGTTCGCCGGCCTCTTCGAGGAAGACGTCACGCAGCTCCTCATCGACGGTTTCAGGCTCGACGCAGGCCTCGGCCTGCCCGCACGCCCCCCCCAGCATCGCCAGGCTGGCCCGCGCCCTGTCAATGAACGGCTGGGCGTCGGCCAACGGGTCGGCCACCCGCCATTGCAAATAGCATTCGCCGGCGCTCAAGGCCTCGGCCAGGTGCGCCAGCTCGTCCTCGGGCGGCTCCTGCTCCAGGTGCGACAACCAGCCTTGCACGTAGCCGGCGCAGCCGCCGAACACTTCGGCGGCCTCCGGCCACATCAGCATCGTCAGCGCGCCGCGCACCTGGTGTAACAGCCCCGGCAGCGGCTGCAAACGCTCCCGTGGCCAGCCGGATTCCAGGCAATCGCCAATCAGGTCCTTGGCCTGCTGCAAGACCGCCAGGGACTCGTTCAGCACCAACTGGCGAATCTCCGTCAGGTCCGCACCCGGCAGGCTGCCCTGGCCGCTTTCCTCCAGCGGGCCGACCATGCCGTTGAGCGTGGCTTCCACGTACAACAGGGCGCCAGCCACGTCCATCAGCACCGCATCGTCCACCGCCTGCTCGCCTTGGGCCAGAGCCTGCAACGTCAGGACCTGGTCGATGATCACCCGGCGCGGCTGCTGGAAGGCGAGCACCGCCAAAGTGTCGGCGACCTGGCGAAGCGGGGCCAGCAACGCCTCCAGTTGCTCGCTCTGCTGGCGATCGCCACGCATAAACAGGTCCAGCCGATCCTTGATACGCATCAGGTCGTCGCACAGCGCCGTCACCACCGAGCGCAGGGCATCGCGCCCGTGGCCGGCCTGCAGTTGCTCGCGCCAGTTGCCCAGGGACAGGTCCAGGTCAGCCAGGTCGGCCGCCCCGGCCAGGCGCTGCGCGACACCGCCGACCAGGCTCCCCTGGGGCAGAGGCTCGACACCACGACAGTTGCGCAGCTGGTTGAGCAGCGGCACCACCACCAGCGGCAGGTCATGCCGTGAGCCGCGCAGGCGCTCCAGATAGGGCGGCAGTTGTTCCAGACCGCGGAACAGCGCGCCCAGGCAGTCGCCCCGGGGGCTGACCTCTCCGTCGGTCATGGCCCGACCCAGCAACTCCAGCTCTTCGGCCAGGTGCGCCGCGCCACGCAGTTCGAGCATGCGCAGGCAGCCCTGGACCTGATGCAGGTTGTCGACGAAAAAGGCCAGCATCGCCGGGTCGCCCGGCTCGCTGGCGAATCGCTCAAGGGTCTGGCGGGCCTGCCCGAGGCAATCGAGGATCGGCGCCTTGACCCAGGCCAAGGCGACCGTGTCGTGGCGCTCGGGGCTCACTGTTGCAGAAGCCATCGGTTGCTCCTCAACGCCGCTCGGCGGGGGCCGGCAGGGTGAAACCGGACACCGAGCGACGCATCTCGCTGGCCATGCGCGCCAGGTGACGGATGCTGTCAGCGGTGGCGCCGGAGCCGGCCGAGGTCTGCGCGGTGATCTGCTGGATCACCGCCATGGTGTGGGAGATCTGCCCGGCCGAGGAGGTCTGCAACTGGGCAGCGTCGGAAATGCTGTGGATCAGGTCGGCGAGGGTCTGCGACACGCCTTCGATCTCGGCCAGGGCCACACCCGCGTCCTGGGCCAGGCGTGCGCCGCGCACCACTTCGGCGGTGGTCTGCTCCATGGAGATCACCGCCTCGTTGGTGTCGACCTGAATGGTCCGCACCAGTGCCTCGATCTGCCGGGTGGCCGAGGATGAACGCTCGGCCAGGCGCTGCACTTCGTCGGCGACCACGGCAAAACCGCGCCCGGCTTCGCCGGCGAGCGACGCCTGGATCGCGGCGTTGAGTGCAAGGATGTTGGTCTGGTCGGCAATGTCATCGATCAGGCTGACGATGTCGCCGATCTCCTGGGACGATTCGCCCAGGCGCTTGATCCGCTTGGCGGTGTCCTGGATCTGCTCGCGAATGTTGTCCATGCCGTGGATGGTGTTGTGCACCACCTCGTTGCCCTTGTTGGCGATGGCCACCGAGCGTTCGGCCACCTTGGCCGACTCGTAGGCGTGGGACGATACCCGGTCGATCGACTCGACCATGTCGCCCACCGCGAGCGACGCCTCGCTGATCTGTTCGGCCTGGTGCTCGGAGGCCTTGGCCAGCTGGCGTGCAGTGTTCTGGGTGTCCTGCACGGCGGCGGCAACCTGCTCGGCACTGTGGTTGATGGTGGCCACCAGGTCGCGCAACTGATCGACGGAGTAGTTGATCGAGTCGGCGATGGCGCCGGTGAAGTCCTCGGTGACCGACACCGTGACGGTCAGGTCGCCATCGGCCAGCTCTTCGATCTCGTCGAGCAGGCGCATGATCGCCTGCTGGTTGCGCTCGTTCTTCTCGGCGGTTTCGCGCAGCTGGCGGTGGGTGGCGCGCACCATCACCAGGCCGATGAGGATGATCGAGGCCAGCGCCACCAGGCCCAGCAGGTAACCGCCGACAGTGGCCAGGGTACGACCGCTGGCCAGGTTCTCGAAGCTGTTGGCCAGGTGCGAGGCTTCATCGAGCAGCGTCTGCGACAGGCTGAAGATATTGCCCGCCGCCTCGCGCACGCGCAGCAGCTCCGGCGAGGTTTCTAGGATTTCGTCCACGGAGCCTGAGACGAACTGGAACAGCTCGGCGATCTCCGCCAGGCGGGCACGGGCATCGGCGTCCTCGACCTTGGTCACCTGGATCGACGGGGTGCCCCCGAGCATCCCTTCCAGCACCTGGCCAAAGCGGCTGGCGTCGCGGCCAAAGGCATCGGCGGCCTGCACCGAGGTGTCGTCGCCGGCCAGCACGGTGTTGACCGAGCCGAGGATGCGCTCGGCCAGCAGCAACTGGCGTTGTGCCACGGCCACCTGGCTCGCCGGCGCCCCGCTTTGCAGGAGGATTTCCACCACTTTTTCGTATTCGACCTGCAACTGTGGCACGGTCTCGGCCAGGGTGGCCGCCACCTGGTGCAGCGACAGCACGGTCTGTTCGCTGGCCAGGATGGTGTCGGTGTTCTTGCGCAGGTTGTCCCAGTCCTGGCGTACCGCGTCCATCTCGTCGCGCACGGTCAGCGGCGCGGGCGGTAGGCCCGTGGCCTTGTCGCCCTCGCGCAGGTAGCGCCAGCGACGCTCGAAGTCGTTGCGCGCATCGGAAAGAAGCTTGAACGCCAGGGCCTTGCCGGCGGCCGCCTCGGTGGCGTTCTTGGCGATGCGCTGGGACAGCACGCGCAGCTCACCGGCATGGCCGATGTACTGCTTGTCGTAGTTGGACTGGGTATTGAGGTAGGCGAAGTTGGCGAACAGCAGGATGATCGACAGGATCAGCACCAGAAACAGTGCGGTGATCTGCGCGATGCTGCGGCTGCGCTGGCTCTCGGCAACCGGAGTGGCGGGAGTGGCGGGTTTGTTCACGGTCGGAGGGTCCTCTACAGCGCCACGTCGAGAAAGCCCGGCGCCTGAGCCAGGGCGAACGGGCTGAAGATCGCCCAGTTGCGTTCACGGGGGAAATGGCCCTGGACGAAGGGCGCCGCGGCGCGCAGCAACGGCTGCGGTGGCGACAGTTCCAGGCTGCTCAGGGTGAAGTGCTGCAAACCCAGGACCTCATCGACCAGCAGGCCTGCGAACAGCTCTTCATGGTCCAGCACCAGCACCCGTCGCTGCTTGCCCGATACGGCCGGACCGAGGCCGAAGAAGGCGCTCAGGTCCATCACCGGCAACAACCGGCCACGCAGGTTGGCCACACCGCAGACCCAGGGCTGCACGCCAGGCACGCGGCTGCTGCGCGGCGCATGCAGGACCTCGGCGACTTCACCCATGGGCGCCACGAACCATTGCCCGGCAATGCGAAAACCGATGCCGCTCCATTGCTGCTGACGGGTGTCCTGCGGCGGCTGGTCGGCCACCAGCAGGCGGCAGCGCCGGTCGATGTCCAGCAACAGCTCGAAGGCGGTCAGCGACGCGCCATGGGGGCGGGTGGTCAAACCCCGAGCACCTCTTTGAGCTTGCTGATCAGGGCCGCTTCTTCCACAGGCTTGGTCAGGAAGTCCCGGGCCCCCTGGCGCGTGGCCCAGACCCGATCGGTCTCCTGGTCCTTGGTGGTGACCACGATCACCGGGATGGCGCGGGTCTCGGGATCCTTGCTCAACTGACGGGTGGCCTGGAAGCCGTTCATGCCGGGCATGACGATGTCCATCAGTACTGCGTCCGGCTTTTCCTGGCGGGCCAGGGCCACGCCATCGGCGCCGTTGTCGGCCTTGAGCACCTGATGGCCGTGCTTCTCCAGCCAGGCGGTCAGTCTGTACATCTCTGTCGGCGAATCGTCGACGATCAAAACTCGGGCCATGCTGTTTCCCCATGAAAAGGAAAAGAAGACGCCGCCATGGCCGGTGGCGTCAGGGTGCGTGTTGTTCTTGCGCGGCGAACCCGGGCACGTGGGCCCTAATCGCATCGAGCAGTTCTTCCTTGCTGAAGGGTTTGGTCAGGAACTGGTCGGAGCCGACCACCCGGCCGCGGGCCTTGTCGAACAGCCCGTCGCGCGAGGACAGCAGGATGACCGGGGTATCCTTGAAGGTGCTGTTCTGCTTGATCACAGCGCAAGTCTGGTAGCCGTCCAGGCGGGGCATCAGCACATCGACGAAGATGATCTGGGGCTTGTGGTCGACGATCTTGGCCAGGGCGTCGAAGCCGTCACTGGCGGTGATCACCTCGCAACCGGCCTCGCCGAGCAACATCTGGGCGGTGCGGCGAATCGTGCGCGAATCGTCGATCACCATCACCTTCAGGGGTTGTTCCATACGTTGGGCTACCATCGCGACTCAAGCTGAAATCCGGGGTCCGCTTCGCGCCCCGATCGCGACGCAAGGCCGCTCCCACAGAGTTTGCGCAGCATTATGCTTGGCATTTTTAGCACACTCCGGATAGCCATTCCATCAACCGCTCCCCTTGACCATCGCCTCCGCCAGCGCCACCCTGAACCACTTTTTCTTTCGAACCATCGCGGCCACGCGCCGCCAAGAGGAATTACCCATGAGCGTTCGCCTCGGGATTGTCATGGACCCCATCGCGTCCATCTCCTACAAAAAGGACAGCTCGCTGGCCATGCTGCTGGCGGCCCAGGAGCGCGGCTGGAGCCTGTTCTACATGGAGCAGCGCGACCTCTACCTGGGTGCCGGCCAGGCCCGCGCCCAGATGCGTCCGCTCAAGGTGTTCGCCGACCCGGCCCGCTGGTTCGAGCTGGGCGAGGAACAGGACAGCGCCCTGAGCGAACTGGACGTGGTCCTGATGCGCAAGGATCCACCGTTCGACATGGAGTTCGTCTACAGCACCTACCTGCTGGAGCAAGCCGAGCGCGAAGGCGTGCTGGTGGTCAACCGCCCGCAGAGCCTGCGCGACTGCAACGAGAAGCTGTTCGCCACCCAGTTTCCGCAGTGCATGGCGCCGACCCTGGTCAGCCGCCGCGTCGACATCCTGCGCGAGTTCGCCGACAGCCGTGGCGACGTGATCCTCAAGCCGCTGGACGGCATGGGCGGCGCCTCGGTGTTCCGCCACCGCAAGGACGACCCCAACCTGTCGGTGATCCTCGAAACCCTCACCCAACATGGTACCCAACAGATCATGGCCCAGGCCTACCTGCCGGAAATCAAGGACGGCGACAAGCGCATCCTGATGATCGACGGCGAGCCGGTGCCCTACTGCCTGGCGCGCATTCCGGCCAGCGGCGAGACCCGCGGCAACCTGGCCGCCGGTGGCCGTGGCGAAGCCCGTCCGCTGACCGAGCGCGACCGCTGGATCGCCGCCCAGGTCGGCCCGACGCTGCGCGAGAAGGGCCTGCTGTTCGTCGGCCTGGACGTGATCGGCGACTACCTGACCGAAATCAACGTCACCAGCCCGACCTGCATCCGCGAGATCGACGCCGCCTATGACACCCACATCGGCGCCCGGCTGATGGACGCCATTGATCGCCAGCTCAAGGCGCGCTGACCGAGGACACGTGGCAATGCCGCGCAGTGGGGTATGATGCGCAGCCGCACACTGCAAGCTGCAAGTACGCGCAGGCCTGCACCCAGCCGCTTTTACTTGAAGCTTGCAGCTTGTGACTCGAAGCTGCCTTTGGATACCCGATGACGCTGCCCGCCGACATCCCCGCCGACCTGCTGCCACCCCGCGTCCGCCCGGTGGACCGGCTCGGCTTCACCCTGTTCCTGGCTGCCCTGGTGCACCTGGCGCTGATCCTCGGCGTCGGTTTCACCATCAGCAAGCCCAGCGAAATCCGCCACACCATGGACATCACCCTGGCCGCCTTCAAGAGCGAGAAGCCGCCCGAGAAGGCCGACTTCCAGGCCCAGGACAACCAGCAGGGCAGCGGCACCCTGGAGAAGAAGGCGGTGCCCAAGACCACCGAGGTCGCACCGTTCCAGGACAGCAAGATCAACAAGATCACGCCGCCACCTGCCGCCCGCCAGGAAACCCCGCCCCCGCCACAGAAGTCCGCGGTGGCCACCAAGGCGCCCAAGGTCCAGAAGGTCGAGCCCAAGCCCAAGGAAAGCAAGGCCCAGCCCAAACCCCAGGCCGCGGCACCGGACTTCGACAGCTCGCAGCTTTCCAGCCAGATCGCCAGTCTCGAAGCGGAGCTGTCCAACGAACAGCAGCTGTATGCCAAGCGCCCGCGCATCCATCGCCTCAATGCGGCGTCGACCATGCGTGACAAAGGCGCCTGGTACAAGGAGGAGTGGCGCAAGAAGGTCGAGCGGGTGGGCAACCTCAACTACCCCGAGCAAGCACGCCGCCAGCAGATCTACGGTAACCTGCGCATGATGGTCTCGATCAACCGCGACGGCTCGCTGTATGAAGTGCTGGTGCTCGAATCCTCTGGCCAACCGGTGCTGGACCAGGCGGCCCAGCGCATCGTGCGCCTGGCGGCGCCGTTCGCACCGTTCACCGGTGACCTGGCCGAGTTCGACCGCCTGGAGATCATCCGCACCTGGCGCTTCGCCCGAGGCGACCGCCTGTCCAGCAACTGATCTACAGCCCTTTCGCGGGCAAGCCCGCTCCCACAGGAGCCCCACAATTCCCGGCGTGCGGCGATCCCGTGGGAGCGGGCTTGCCCGCGAAGAGGCCGGCACGGCCGACACCAATCCGCACCTTGTCAGCCTCGCCACCTGACGCCACACTATCACTCATGAAAACCCTCAGCCCGAGCTACCTCAAGCATCAGTTCCTGATCGCCATGCCACACATGGTCGATCCGAACTTTGCCCAGACCCTCACCTACATCGTCGAGCACAATGCCAACGGCGCCATGGGCCTGGTGATCAACCGGCCGCAGGAGCTGAACCTGGCCGACATCCTGGAGCAACTGCGCCCGGGCGAAGAAGCACCGGCCAGCACCCTGCAGGTGCCGATCTACCAGGGTGGCCCGGTGCAGACCGACCGCGGTTTCGTGCTGCACAGCAGCGAATGCAGCTACCAGTCCACGGTCGAGCTGCAGGGGCTGTCGCTCTCCACCTCCCAGGACGTCCTGTTCGCCATCGCCGATGGCGTGGGGCCCAAGCAGAGCCTGATCACCCTGGGCTACGCTGGCTGGGAAGCCGGCCAGCTGGAAGCCGAGCTTGCCGACAACGCCTGGCTCAACTGCCCCTTCGACCCCGAGATCATCTTCGGCCTGGCCAGCGGCCAGCGCCTCGAGGCAGCCGCCGCGAGCCTGGGGATCAACCTCAGCCTGCTGACCAGCCAGGCGGGTCACGCCTGATGGCCGAACTGCGCCTGCTGCTGGGCTTCGACTACGGCAGCAAACAGATCGGCGTGGCCGTCGGCCAGGTGGTCACCGGCCAGGCCCGCGAGCTGTGCACGCTCAAGGCCCAGAACGGCGTGCCGGACTGGGCCCAGGTGGAAAAACTCATCACCGAATGGCAACCCGATGCCATCGTCGTCGGCCTGCCGCTGAACATGGACGGCACGCCCAGCGAGATGAGCGCCCGCGCCGAGAAGTTCGCCCGCCGCCTGCATGGCCGCTACAACCTGCCCGTGCACACCCATGACGAACGCCTGACCACCTTCGAGGCCAAGGGCGAACGCCTGGCCCGCGGCGGCCAGCGCGGCAGCTACCGTGACAACCCGGTCGACGCCATTGCCGCCGCCCTGCTGCTGCAAGGCTGGCTGGAGGCCAATACCTGATTTTTTCCGCGCTTGCGCCGGGGCGGCCACAACGCCTCCCGGCGCCCCCAGGAGACACGCAATGAGCCTACCCAATCCCGCCGAACTGATCCGGCAGATGGCTGTCGACCTTCGCGCCCATCTGGCCCGCCGCAACATCACCGAACCACGCTTCATCGGCATCCGCACCGGTGGCGTGTGGGTGGCCCAGGCCCTGCAACAGGAGCTGGGCGATGGCAGCCCGCTGGGTACCCTGGACGTCTCCTTCTACCGCGACGACTTCAGCCAGAACGGCCTGCACCCGCAAGTGCGCCCGTCCGAGCTGCCCTTCGAGATCGAAGGCCAGCACCTGGTGCTGGTGGACGACGTATTGATGAGCGGTCGCACCATCCGCGCCGCACTCAACGAACTGTTCGATTATGGCCGCCCGGCCAGCGTCACCCTGGCCTGCCTGCTGGACCTGGATGCCGGCGAACTGCCGATCCGCCCGAACGTGCTCGGCGCCACCTTGCAACTGGCGCCCACTGAACGGGTAAAATTGACCGGACCCGCACCGCTCGTCCTCGAGCGCCAGGACCTCGCCACCGCTTCCGCCCTTTAAGAGTCCCCCGCGATGACGCCATTCGACGCCAAGCGCCCGCTGCAGCTCAATGACCAGGGCCAGCTGCGCCACTTTCTCTCGCTCGACGGTTTGCCCCGCGAACTGCTGACCGAAATCCTCGACACCGCCGACTCCTTCCTGGAAGTTGGCGCCCGGGCCGTGAAAAAAGTCCCGTTGCTGCGCGGCAAGACCGTCTGCAACGTGTTCTTCGAAAACTCCACCCGCACCCGCACCACCTTCGAACTGGCCGCCCAACGCCTGTCGGCGGACGTGATCAGCCTGAACGTATCGACCTCCTCGACCAGCAAGGGCGAGACCCTGTTCGACACCCTGCGCAACCTCGAAGCCATGGCCGCCGACATGTTCGTCGTGCGCCACTCCGACTCCGGCGCCGCGCACTTCATCGCCGAACACGTCTGCCCGGACGTCGCCGTGATCAACGGCGGTGACGGACGCCATGCGCACCCGACCCAAGGCATGCTCGACATGCTGACCATCCGTCGCCACAAGGGCAGCTTCGAAAACCTTTCGGTGGCCATCGTCGGCGATATCCTGCACTCGCGCGTGGCCCGCTCCGACATGCTGGCGCTCAAGGCCCTCGGCTGCCCGGACATCCGCGTGATCGGCCCGAAAACCTTGATTCCGGTAGGCATCGAGCAATACGGCGTGAAGGTCTACACCGACCTGGCCCAGGGGCTCAAGGATGTCGACGTGGTGATCATGCTGCGCCTGCAGCGTGAACGCATGGCTGGCGGCCTGCTGCCCAGCGAGGGCGAGTTCTACCGCCTGTTCGGCCTGACCACCGCACGCCTGGCCGGCGCCAAGCCCGACGCCATCGTCATGCACCCCGGCCCGATCAACCGCGGGGTGGAGATCGAATCTGCCGTGGCCGACGGCCAGCACTCGGTGATCCTCAACCAGGTCACCTACGGCATCGCTGTGCGCATGGCCGTGCTGTCCATGGCCATGAGCGGGCAGACCGCGCAACGTCAACTCGACCAGGAGAACGCCCAGTGACCATCAGCATTCTTGGCGCCCGGGTCATCGATCCTGTCAGCGGCCTGGACACCCTCACCGACCTGCACCTCGACGGCGGGCGCATCGCCGCCATCGGCGCGGCGCCTGCCGGTTTCAGCGCCACCCGCACGATCCAGGCCGATGGCCTGGTGGCCGCCCCGGGCCTGGTCGACCTCGGCGTTTCCCTGCGCGAGCCGGGCTACAGCCGCAAGGGCAACATCGCCAGCGAAACCCGCGCGGCGGTGGCCGGCGGCGTCACCAGCCTGTGCTGCCCGCCGCAGACCAAACCGGTGCTGGACACTTCGGCAGTGGCCGAGCTGATCCTCGACCGCGCCCGTGAAGCGGCCAACAGCAAAGTCTACCCGATCGGCGCCCTGACCAAGGGCCTGGAAGGCGAACAACTGGCCGAACTGGTCGCCCTGCGCGACACCGGCTGCGTGGCCTTCGGCAACGGCTTGAAGGAAATCGCCAACAACCGCACCCTGGCCCGCGCGCTGGAATATGCCGCCACCTTCGACCTGACCGTGGTCTTCCACTCCCAGGACCGCGACCTGGCCCAGGGCGGCCTGGCCCACGAGGGTCCGATGGCCAGTTTCCTGGGCCTGCCCGGCATCCCCGAAACCGCCGAAACCGTGGCCCTGGCCCGCAACCTGCTGCTGGTCGAGCAGACCGGTGTGCGTGCGCACTTCAGCCAGATCACCAGCGCCCGCGGCGCCCGGCTGATCGCCCAGGCCCAGCAGCTCGGCCTGCCGGTCACCGCCGATGTGGCGTTGTACCAGCTGATCCTCACCGACGAGGCCCTGCGCGACTTCTCCAGCCTGTACCACGTACAGCCGCCACTGCGCACCGCCGCTGACCGCGACGGCCTGCGTGAGGCGGTCAAGTCCGGTGTGATCCAGGCGATCGCCAGCCATCACCAGCCCCATGAGCGCGACGCCAAGCTGGCACCGTTCGGCGCCACCGAGCCGGGCATCAGCAGCGTCGAGCTGTTGCTGCCGCTGGCCATGACCCTGGTCGAAGACGGCCTGCTCGACCTGCCGACCCTGCTGGCCCGCCTGAGCAGCGGCCCGGCCGCGGCCATGCGCCTGCCGGCCGGCGAGCTCAAGGTCGGTGCGGCGGCGGACCTGGTGCTGTTCGACCCGAACGCCTCCACGGTGGCCGGCGAGCAATGGCACTCGCGCGGCGAGAACTGCCCGTTCATCGGCCACTGCCTGCCGGGTGCGGTGCGTTATACCTTGGTCGATGGGCACGTCTGCCACGAGGCCTGACGCAAGCGGCACCCTCCCTGCAGGAGCGGCCTTGTGTCGCGAAAGGGCCGCACAGCGGCCCCCGGATTTTCAGGGCCACACCAGAAATTGCCGGGGCCGCGTTGCGGCCCTTTCGCGACGCAAGGCCGCTCCCATATCAATCGCATGCTGCCTTTGAGGCCAGCAACCGTTCATCCCCCACGGTTGAAATCCTTCCCCCCACCCCCATATGAGTCTGCAACAGGCATTTTCGCCCCGCTGCGTGGAGACTCCCCCTTGACTACCATCGTTTCAGTCCGCCGCCACGGCAAAGTCGTCATGGGCGGCGACGGCCAGGTTTCCCTCGGCAACACCGTGATGAAAGGCAACGCGAAGAAAGTCCGTCGCCTGTACCACGGCCAGGTCATCGCCGGCTTCGCCGGTGCCACCGCCGACGCCTTCACCCTGTTCGAGCGTTTCGAAGGCCAGCTGGAAAAACACCAAGGCCACCTGATCCGCGCCGCCGTCGAGCTGGCCAAGGAATGGCGTACCGACCGTTCCCTGAGCCGCCTGGAAGCCATGCTCGCCGTGGCCAACAAGGACGCTTCCCTGATCATCACCGGCAACGGTGACGTGGTCGAGCCTGAAGACGGCCTGATCGCCATGGGTTCCGGTGGCGCCTACGCCCAGGCCGCCGCCCGCGCCCTGCTCAACAAGACCGACCTCTCGGCCCGCGAGATCGCCGAGACCGCCCTGAACATCGCCGGTGACATCTGCGTATTCACCAACCACAACCTGACCATCGAGGAGCAGGACCTGGCCGAGTGACCAGCTGTTTTGGCGTCCCGCTCGCAGCGGGACTTTTCCACGCTGACCACTCTGATCAAGGACCATTTTCATCATGTCCATGACCCCCCGCGAGATCGTTCACGAACTCAACCGCCACATCATCGGCCAGGACGACGCCAAGCGCGCCGTGGCCATCGCCCTGCGCAACCGCTGGCGCCGCATGCAACTGCCGGCCGAACTGCGCGCCGAAGTCACGCCAAAGAACATCCTGATGATCGGCCCCACCGGCGTGGGCAAGACCGAGATCGCCCGTCGCCTGGCCAAGCTGGCCAACGCTCCGTTCATCAAGGTCGAAGCGACCAAGTTCACCGAAGTCGGCTATGTCGGCCGTGACGTCGAGTCGATCATCCGCGATCTGGCCGATGCCGCGCTGAAGATGCTCCGCGAGCAGGAGATCGTCCGCGTTCGCCACCGCGCCGAAGACGCCGCCGAGGACCGCATCCTCGACGCCCTGTTGCCCCAGGCCCGGGTCAGCAGCTTCGCCGAGGAAGCCTCGCAGTCGAGCAGCGACTCCAACACCCGCCAGCTGTTCCGCAAGCGCCTGCGTGAAGGCCAGCTGGACGACAAGGAAATCGAGATCGAAGTCGCCGAGTCCATGGGCGTCGAAATCGCCGCGCCGCCCGGCATGGAAGAAATGACCAACCAGCTGCAAAGCCTGTTCGCCAACATGGGCAAGGGCAAGCGCAAGGCGCGCAAGCTGAAGGTCAAGGAAGCACTGAAGATGGTCCGTGACGAGGAAGCCAGCCGCCTGGTCAACGAGGAAGAGCTCAAGGCCAAGGCCCTGGAAGCGGTCGAGCAGCACGGCATCGTGTTCATCGACGAAATCGACAAGGTGGCCAAGCGTGGCAACGTCGGCGGCGCCGATGTCTCCCGCGAAGGCGTGCAGCGCGACCTGCTGCCACTGATCGAAGGCTGCACCGTCAACACCAAACTGGGCATGGTCAAGACCGACCACATCCTGTTCATCGCATCCGGCGCGTTCCACCTGAGCAAGCCGAGCGACCTGGTGCCTGAACTGCAGGGCCGCCTGCCGATCCGCGTCGAACTCAAGGCACTGACCCCGGAAGACTTCGAGCGCATCCTGCAGGAGCCGCACGCGTCGCTGACCGAGCAGTACCGCGAGTTGCTCAAGACCGAAGGCCTGAACATCGAGTTCGCCGGCGAGGGCATCAAGCGCCTGGCCGAGATCGCCTACCAGGTCAACGAGAAGACCGAGAACATCGGTGCCCGCCGCCTGCATACCCTGCTCGAACGTCTGCTCGAAGAAGTGTCGTTCAGTGCCGGCGACCTGGCCAGCGCCCACGACGAAGCGCCGATCCAGATCGACGCCGCCTATGTGAACAGCCACCTGGGCGAGCTGGCGCAGAACGAAGACCTGTCGCGCTACATCCTGTAAACCGGCGTCACCTGCTTCGCGGGCAAGCCCGCTCCCACAGGATCACCACAAACCTTGGCCTGTGGGAGCGGGCTTGCCCGCGAATGGGCCCTTGAATCCCTACAAAAGAAGCTGGAAGCTTGCTTCATCAGCTCACAAGGGACTCCCACCATGGCTCGCCTGCCCACCGCCATCAACCTGCACAAAGCTTCCAGGACCCTCACCCTCACCTACGCCCCCGGCGAGGTCTACCACCTGCCCGCCGAATTCCTGCGCGTGCACTCCCCCTCCGCAGAGGTCCAGGGTCACGGCAATCCGATCTTGCAGTTCGGCAAGATCAACGTCGGCTTCACCGGCCTGGAGCCTGCCGGTCAATATGCACTGAAACTGATCTTCGACGATGGCCATGACAGCGGCCTGTTCACCTGGGAATACCTCGAGCAGCTGTGCCTGCGCCAGGAGCAGCTGTGGGCCGAATACCTCGATGAGCTGCACAAGGCCGGAAAATCCCGCGACCCGGCCGAATCGGTCGTCAAACTCATGCTCTAGTTCAAGACCTCCACGCTTTAGAGCGCGTTTTCTAATCTCATCTGTTTGAATGCCTTACAGACAGCTCATGCGAGAGCTGTCTTGCGCATTACATGAAAGTCGGGTAACCAATGGAGCTGGCAAGTTCCCTGCATCGCCAAAGACGCGGTCAGGGCCTGGCCGGTATGTAGAGGTCGCGAGCGAAAGCAGGCTGTCTTCACACGCAGAAAACCCCGCAGCTCATCACCGAACGCATCCGGTCGCAGCACCGCTGTTTCTTATCACTGGTCACCCGAGCAGCAGTACCGGGCAATCGTCTGTGTACCCGCCACAGCCAACCGGTACTCGTCTCAGGACAACGGAGCGTCGTAGATGAGTAACAAGAACAACGATGAGTTGCAGCGGCAGGCCTCGGAGAACACCCTGGGCCTGAACCCGGTCATCGGCATTCGTCGCAAGGATCTGCTGACGTCGGCGCGCACCGTATTGCGCCAGGCCGTTCGCCAGCCGCTGCACAGCGCCAAGCACGTGGCGCACTTTGGCCTGGAGCTGAAGAATGTGCTGCTGGGCAAGTCCAGCCTGCAACCGGGCAGCGACGACCGCCGCTTCCACGACCCGGCCTGGAGCCAGAACCCGCTGTACCGACGCTACCTGCAGACCTACCTGGCCTGGCGCAAGGAGCTGCAGGACTGGATCGGCAACAGCGACCTGTCGCCCCAGGACGTCAGCCGCGGGCAGTTCGTCATCAACCTGATGACCGAGGCCATGGCGCCAACCAATACCCTGGCCAACCCGGCGGCGATCAAGCGCTTCTTCGAAACGGGGGGCAAAAGCCTGCTCGACGGGATGTCCAACCTAGCCAAGGATCTGGTCAACAACGGTGGCATGCCCAGCCAGGTGAACATGGACGCCTTCGAGGTGGGCAAGAACCTGGGTACCAGCGAGGGGGCGGTGGTGTACCGCAACGACGTGCTGGAACTGATCCAGTACAGCCCGATCACCGAGCAGGTGCACGCCCGTCCGCTGCTGATCGTGCCGCCGCAGATCAACAAGTTCTATGTCTTCGACCTCAGCCCCGAGAAGAGCCTGGCGCGCTTCTGCCTGCGCTCGAACCAGCAGACCTTCATCATCAGCTGGCGCAACCCCACCAAGGCCCAGCGCGAATGGGGCCTGTCGACCTACATCGATGCACTCAAGGAAGCCGTGGACGCCGTACTGGCGATCACCGGCAGCAAGGACCTGAACATGCTCGGCGCCTGTTCCGGCGGCATCACCTGCACCGCGCTGGTCGGCCACTACGCGGCGCTGGGCGAGAACAAGGTCAATGCCCTGACCCTGCTGGTCAGCGTGCTGGACACCACCCTGGACACCCAGGTCGCGCTGTTCGTCGACGAGCAGACCCTCGAAGCCGCCAAGCGCCACTCCTACCAGGCCGGCGTGCTCGAGGGCAGCGACATGGCCAAGGTGTTCGCCTGGATGCGCCCCAACGACCTGATCTGGAACTACTGGGTCAACAACTACCTGCTCGGCAACGAGCCGCCGATCTTCGACATCCTGTTCTGGAACAACGACACCACGCGCCTGCCCGCCGCCTTCCACGGCGACCTGATCGAGATGTTCAAGAACAACCCGCTGACCCGCGCCGATGCCCTGGAAGTGTCCGGCACCGCCATCGACCTGAAGAAGGTCCACTGCGACATCTACAGCGTCGCCGGCACCGCCGACCACATCACGCCTTGGCAGTCGTGCTACCGCTCGGCGCACCTGTTCGGTGGCAAGATCGAGTTCGTGCTGTCCAACAGCGGGCATATCCAGAGCATCCTCAACCCGCCCGGCAACCCCAAGGCACGCTTCATGACCGGCGAGGACCGTCCGGACGATCCGGTGGCCTGGCAGGACAACGCGGTCAAGCACGCCGACTCCTGGTGGCTACACTGGCAAGCCTGGCTGGGCGAGCGCGCCGGCGCCCTTAAGAAAGCACCGACGCGCCTGGGCAACCGTACCTACAGCGCTGGCGAAGCCGCGCCGGGGACCTACGTCCACGAACGATGAGCCTGCCGCCATGGCCGCTCGCCTGCACCATGGCGTTTTATCCACCCTAGAGTCACGCGCATGCCGCAACCGTACATATTCAGGACCGTCGAGCTGGACAATCAGTCCATCCGCACCGCGGTCCGCCCCGGCAAACCGCACCTGACGCCCTTGCTGATCTTCAACGGCATCGGCGCCAACCTGGAGCTGGTGTTCCCATTCATCGAGGCGCTGGACCCGGACATCGAGGTCATCGCCTTCGACGTGCCGGGTGTCGGCGGCTCGTCCACGCCCAGCCGCCCCTACCGCTTCCCGGGCCTGGCCAAGCTGACCGCGCGCATGCTCGACTACCTGGACTACGGCCAGGTCAATGTGATCGGCGTTTCCTGGGGCGGCGGCCTGGCCCAGCAGTTCGCCCATGACTACCCCGAACGCTGCAAGAAGCTGATCCTGGCCGCGACAGCCGCTGGCGCGTTCATGGTGCCCGGCAAGCCCAAGGTGCTGCTGATGATGGCCAGCCCTCGGCGCTATGTGCAGCCCTCCCATGTGATCCGCATCGCCCCGCTGATCTATGGCGGCGGCTTTCGCCGCGACCCTGACCTGGCGCTGCACCATGCGGCGAAGGTGCGTTCCGGCGGCAAGACCGGCTACTACTGGCAGCTGTTCGCCGGCCTCGGCTGGACCAGCATCCACTGGCTGCACAAGCTGCAACAGCCGACCCTGGTGCTGGCCGGTGACGACGACCCGCTGATCCCGCTGATCAACATGCGCCTGCTGGCCTGGCGGATTCCCAATGCGCAGTTGCACATCATCGACGACGGGCACCTGTTCCTGATCACCCGGGCCGAGGCCGTGGCGCCGATCATCATGAAATTCCTCCAGCAGGAGCGCCAGCGCGCGGTCATGCACCCGCGCCCCGCCCCCGGCCCTGGAGGCTGAGCCCAGGCCCACCGGTGGTGATGGTTGCGCGATACGAACGTGATGATGGCCTGACAACGGAGTGTGGGATGAAAGACAAACCGGTAAAAGGGACGACTCCGGCCCCCGCCACGAGCATCAATGCACAGAACGCGATCACCGGCCTGCGGGGGCGGGACCTGTTCTCGACCCTGCGCGATGTCGGCCGCCTCGGCCTGCGCAATCCGTTGCACGCGGCCCATCACCTGCTGGCCCTGGGCGGTCAGCTGACCCGGGTGATGCTCGGCGACACCCCGCACCAGCCCCATCCGCGCGACAACCGCTTCAGCGACCCGACCTGGAACCAGAACCCTTTCTACCGTCGAGGCCTGCAGGCCTACCTGGCCTGGCAACAGCAGAGCCGCCAGTGGATCGAGGAAAGCACGCTGGACGACGATGACCGCGCCCGGGTGCACTTTCTATTCAACCTGCTCAACGATGCCTTGGCGCCGAGCAACTCGCTGCTCAATCCGCTGGCGGTCAAGGAGATCTTCAATACCGGCGGCCTGAGCCTGGTCCGTGGCGTGGCCCACCTGCTCGATGACCTGCGCCACAACGACGGCCTGCCACGCCAGGTGGACGAACGCGCCTTCGAGGTAGGTGTGAACCTGGCGGCCACCCCTGGCGCCGTGGTGTTTCGCAACGAACTGCTGGAGCTGATCCAGTACAAGCCGATGAGCGAGAAACAATACGCCCGACCGTTGCTGATCATCCCGCCGCAGATCAACAAGTTCTACATTTTCGACCTGGGCCCGACCAACAGTTTCGTGCAGTACATGCTCAAGAATGGCCTGCAGGTCTTCATGGTCAGCTGGCGCAACCCCGACCCGCGCCACCGCGAATGTGGACTGTCCAGCTATGTGCAAGCGCTGGAGGAGGCCCTTGCCGCCTGCCGCAGCATCAGCGGCAGCCGCGATCCCAACCTGATGGGCGCCTGTGCCGGCGGCCTGACCATGGCCGCCCTGCAAGGCCACCTCCAGGCCAAGGGCCAGCTGCGTCGGGTGCGCAGCGCCACCTACCTGGTCAGCCTGCTGGACAGCCAGTTCGACAGCCCGGCGAGCCTGTTCGCCGACGAGCAGACCATCGAGGCATCCAAGCGCCGCTCCTACCAACGCGGCGTGCTCGATGGCGGCGAGGTGGCGCGGATCTTCGCCTGGATGCGGCCCAACGACCTGATCTGGAACTACTGGATCAACAACTACCTGCTGGGCAGGACACCTCCAGCCTTCGACATCCTCTACTGGAACGCCGACAACACCCGGCTGCCGGCTGCGTTTCACGGCGAGCTGCTGGACTTCTTCAAGCTCAACCCGCTGACCTCCCCGCAGGGCATGCAGGTGTGCGGCACGCCAATCGACCTGGGCCAGGTCACCCTGGACAGTTTCACCGTCGCCGGCAGCAACGACCACATCACGCCATGGGACGCGGTGTACCGCTCGGCGCTGCTGCTCGGCGGCAAGCGCCGCTTCGTGCTGGCCAACAGCGGCCACATCCAGAGCATCATCAATCCGCCCGGCAACCCCAAGGCGCACTTCCTGGAGAACCCCACGCTGTCCGGCGACCCGCGCGCCTGGATGCATGACGCCACGCGCTCCGAGGGCAGCTGGTGGCCCCAATGGATCGAGTGGATCGGCCAGCGCTCCGGCCGCCTGAAAGCGCCCGCCGCCGGGCTCGGCAACGCCTCCTACCCACCGCTGGGCCCGGCGCCGGGCAGCTACGTAAGGGCACGCTGACAGGATGAAGACCCGCGACCGTATCCTCGAATGCGCCCTGCTGTTGTTCAACCGCCAGGGCGAGCCCAACGTCTCGACCCTGGAAATCGCCAACGAACTGGGCATCAGCCCCGGCAACCTGTACTACCACTTCCACGGAAAGGAGCCGTTGGTGCAGGGGCTGTTCGAGCGCTTCGAGGACGAGCTGATGCCCTTGCTCGACCCACCCTTGGGCGTGCGGCTGGATGCAGAGGACTACTGGCTGTTCCTGCACCTGATCGTCGAGCGCATGGCCCAGTACCGCTTTCTGTTCCAGGACCTGTCGAACCTGACCGGACGCCTGCCCAAGCTCGCCCGCGGCATGCGCAGCCTGATCAACGCCCTCAAGCGCACCCTGGCGGCCCTGCTGGCGAGCCTCAAGAGTCAGGGGCTCGTGGTCAGCGAAACACAGGCACTGGGGCAACTGGTGGAGCAGATCACCCTGACCTTGATGTTCTCGCTGGATTACCAGCGGGTGCTGGGGCGGGAGGGGGATGTAGGAATCGTGGTGTACCAGGTGATGATGCTGGTGGCACCGCATCTGGCAGGGCCTGCGCGAGAGGCTGCGCAGCAGTTGGCGGGGAAATACCTGGAAGGGTAAGGCAAGCCTGCTGTGCTGCCCGGCCTGACGCCATCGCAGGTCAAGCCCACCCCCACAGGGCTCTACGCGAACCTGTGGGAGCGGGTTTACCCGCGAAAGGAGCGACGCGGTGTCAGGCCTGGGTAGTCGCGTTCACCGGTGCCGAGGGCGTGCTGCTGGCCGGAGCGCCAGCGGGTGCCGGAGCGGCGGTGGCGGCCGGGGCGGCACTGGCGGCAGGCGCTGCTGCCTTGGCGGCAGCCGGTTTGGCCGGTGCCTTCTTCACGGCGGGCTTCTTCGCCGCTGCAGGTTTTGCAGCCGCCTTGGCGGTCGCCGTCTTGGCAGCCGGTTTCGCGGCAGGCTTGGCGGCAGCGGTCTTGGCGACAGGCTTGGCGACAGGCTTGGCAGCCGCTGCCTTGGCGACCGGTTTCGCCGCAGGCTTGGCAGCGGCCTTGGCCAAGGGCTTGGCGGCAGTCTTGCTCGCGGCAGCCTTCGACACGGGCGTTACCGAAGCCCCGGTCAGTTTCTCGATCTGCTTGGTAAGCGTGTCGACCTGCTGATGCAGTGCCTTGATCTCATTGCGGCTCGGTACGCCCAGGCGCGAAATGGCGCTGTTGAGACGCTTGTCGAACGCCTCCTCCAGTTCGCTCCACTTGCCCAATGCGCGCTCCTTCACATCGGAAACGCGCGAGCTGGTGGAGGACTTGGCGCTTTCCTTCACGTCATCGACATTTTTCTTGGCGTGCTTTTCGGCTTTTTCACCATCCTTGACCAGCGACTCGAACAGCTTCGGGCCGTCCTGGTCGATCTTGGAATAGATGCCCAGGCCAGCCAGCCAGATCTTGCGGGAGTACTTCTCGATCCCGCCGACCCAGGAGCTGCCTTCTTTCTCGGTGTTCTTCTTGCCAGCCATCCTGCTCTCCTTATGGTTTGCGCGCGACACGCTCGAGCAACTCGGTCAGTTGCTCAAGTTTGACGGACAACGCTTCAACGTCATGTTTAGACGGTATGCCAAGGCGATTCAAGGCGCTGGCGACCCGTGCATCGAATGCTTTCTCGATCTTGTCGAGTTGAACCTCGACCTTGCCCCGTACGCGGCTCACCTGGCCGGTCGCTTCGTCTATCTGGTTGTTGGCGGCATCGAGTTGTCGATCGACGCGCTTCTTGCCATGTTTCTCGACGCCTTCGCCGGCCTTGACCAGCTCCTTGAAGTAGTCCGAGCCTTCCTGGCCGACGCGGGCATAGGCGCCCAGACCCGCCAGCCAGATCCTGCGCGCGTAGCCGCGCACCTCGCCCAGGGTGCTGCCCGGGGCGTCGTCTTTTTTCTTCAGGTTCACTTTGGCCATGCTCTGCACCTCACTCGCTTGAGGGAATGGAGGAACTGCCCATGGAATGCGGGCTTGAGCATAAGGTAGGGCGGAAAATTAGAATGCTCACCCTAAGAACGAGGGGGCTACCTTGCAGCGGTGAGCGGCCTTGTGCCGCGATGGGCCGCAAAGCGGCCCCAGAGGTTCAGGCCAGGGCCTTGTCCAGCGCGCGCTCGATCTCGCCCTTGATGGAGCCGCTCATCATCGACAGCATCATGCCCAGCTTGAGTTCCACGCGGATGGTGTCCTCGCCGATGTGCACACTGCCGTTGGCACCGCTGCGCGACACATCGACGCGGTCGCCCTGCCAGCTGGCCTTGAGGTCGTACTCGCGGGTCAGCCGGTCCACCAGCGCCTCGGCCTTGGCGCGGGCGGCCTCGCGGCCGAGGGAGTGTTTGCGTTCAACGCTGATCTGGGTCATGCGGGTGGTCCTGGATATGAAGACAATGCCTGCATTATGCCCGCGCCCGCCCGACGACACACCCCGCCAAGACAAATCCGCCCGTTGCCCCTAGAATGGCCGTAATTTTTTCCGGTGAAGCGATATGAACGACCAGCGCAAAGGCGACCACGCCGAACCCACCACTCATTTCGGCTACCAGGACGTGCCCGAGAGCCAGAAGGCAAAGAAAGTCGCCGAGGTTTTCCACTCCGTGGCCGCCAAGTACGACCTGATGAACGACGTCCTCTCCGGTGGCATGCACCGGCTATGGAAGCGCTTCACCATCGAGCTGTCGGGCGTGCGCGCCGGAAACCGGGTGCTGGACATCGCCGGCGGCACGGGCGATCTGGCCGCCAAGTTCTCGCGCCTGGTTGGCCCCACCGGCCAGGTGGTGCTCGCCGACATCAACGAGTCGATGCTCAAGGTCGGCCGTGACCGCCTGCTCGACCGCGGCGTGGCCGGCAACATCGAGTTCGTCCAGGCCGACGCCGAGAAGCTGCCCTTCCCGGACAACCACTTCGACTGCGTGACCATCGCCTTCGGCCTGCGCAACGTCACCCACAAGGACGAAGCCATCCGCTCGATGCTGCGCGTGCTCAAGCCCGGCGGGCGCCTGCTGGTGCTGGAGTTCTCCAAGCCGACCAACAAGCTGATGTCCAAGGCCTATGACGCCTACTCCTTCGCGTTCATGCCGCTGGCCGGCAAGCTGATCACCAACGACTCGGAAAGCTACCGCTACCTGGCCGAATCGATCCGCATGCACCCCGACCAGGAAACCCTCAAGGCCATGATGGTCGAAGCCGGTTTCGACCGCGTCACCTATCACAACATGACCAGCGGCATCGTCGCCGTGCATCGAGGGATCAAACCCTGATGCTCCTGGCCGGCCTGCTCGCCAGCGTCGAGCATGGGCTCAACCGTGTCCTGCGCATGGACAGCACGGCCCTGCCGCGCCTGGCGGCGCTCGAAGGCAAGGTGATCGAGATCGATTGCCGCCAGCCGGCCTTGCAGCTGTATGTCCTGCCCGACGAAGAAGGCCTGATGCTCGCCGCCCATTGGGAAGGCGAGGTCGATTGCAGCCTGCGCGCCCCTGCCGGCAGCCTGGCCCAGCTGGCCTTCGCCAGGGACAAGAGTGCCGTACTGCACAGCCCCCAGGTCGAACTGCATGGCGACAGCGCCGTGCTGCTGGACCTGGTCGGCGTGCTCCAGGACCTGGAACTGGACTGGGAGTACGAGCTGTCGCGTTGGCTGGGGCCGGTCGCCACCGCGCTGGTCGCCGGGCACATCCGCCTGCGCGCCCGCTGGACTCGCCAGGGCCTTTCACGCTTCAGCCAGAACCTCTCCGAGTACCTGGCCGAAGAATCCCGCACCCTGGTCGGCCAGCGCGAAGCCGAAGCGGCCTTCAGCGAGCTCGATGCCCTGAAGGTCGATATTGAACGCCTCGAGGCGCGCCTTCGCCGCCTCGCCCGATCCCTTGATACCAGCGATAACGCATGAAGCTGCTCGCCGTCCGCCGTCTGTTCCGCATCCAGCGCGTCGTGATCCGCTACCGCCTCGATGACCTGCTGTTCGACCTTCCCCTGCCCTGGTGGCTGATGAGCCTGCGCGCCTTGCTGCCCTGGCGCTGGTTCCCGCGCAAGCCGTCCGAGCTCAGCCGCGGCGCACGCCTGCGCATGGCCTTGCAGGACCTGGGGCCGATCTTCATCAAGTTCGGCCAGTTGCTCTCCACCCGCCGCGACCTGCTGCCCACCGACATCGCCGACGAGCTGATGCTGCTGCAGGACCGCGTGCCGCCGTTCGACCCCAGGCAGGCCGTCGCCCTGATCGAGGAGCAGCTCGGCGCCAAGGTCAGCGAAGTGTTCAGCCGCTTCGACGTCGAGCCACTGGCCTCGGCCTCGGTGGCCCAGGTTCATGCCGCACGTCTCAAGAGCGGCGAAGAGGTGGTGGTCAAGGTCGTTCGCCCAGGCCTCAAGCCGGTGATCGCCCAGGACCTGGCCTGGCTGTTCCTGATTGCCAAGGGCGCCGAGCGGGTTTCCGCCGACGCCCGCCGCCTGCACCCCGTGGAAGTGGTCAGCGACTACGAAAAAACCATCTTCGATGAGCTCGACCTGCTGCGCGAGGCGGCCAACGCCAGCCAGCTGCGCCGCAACTTCGAAGGCTCGGAACTGATGTACGTGCCCCAGGTGTACTGGGACTGGTGCCGCCCCAAGGTACTGGTGATGGAGCGCATCTATGGCGTGCCAGTCACCGACCTTGCCACCCTGGCCGACCAACGCACCGACATGAAGCTGCTCGCCGAGCGCGGTGTGGAGATCTTCTTCACCCAGGTGTTCCGCGACAGTTTCTTCCACGCCGACATGCACCCGGGCAACATCTTCGTCAGCACGGTCAAGCCCTGGAGCCCGCAATACATCGCCATCGACTGCGGCATCGTCGGCAGCCTCACCTCCGAGGACCAGGACTACCTGGCGCGCAACCTCATCGCCTTCTTCAAACGCGACTACCGGCGCGTTGCCCAGTTGCACATCGATTCGGGCTGGGTGCCGGCACAGACCAAGGTCAACGAGTTCGAGGCGGCCATCCGCACCGTGTGCGAGCCGATCTTCGAAAAGCCGCTCAAGGACATCTCCTTCGGCCAGGTGCTGATGCGCCTGTTCCAGACCGCCCGGCGCTTCAACATGGAAGTCCAGCCGCAGCTCGTACTCCTGCAGAAGACCCTGCTCAACATCGAAGGCCTGGGCCGCCAGCTCTATCCCGACCTGGATCTGTGGAGCACCGCCAAGCCGTACCTGGAGCGCTGGATGCGCGACCGCATGAGCCCCCGGGCGGTGTTCGGCAACCTGCAAAGCCAGGTCGAGCAACTGCCGCACCTGGCCGACATGACCCGCGACCTGCTCGAGCGACTGTCGCAACCGCACCTGGACGATCCGCAACTGCCCGAGCGCCGTCGCCAGGGGGACCGCTGGGCCCTGCGCCTGCTGGGTGCCGGCCTGCTCGGTGGGGGGGCCACGCTGGCGGCCGGTGCCGTCAGCCTCAGCGCCCCTGCCACCTGGCCCGCCTGGCTGATGCTGGCGGCCGGGCTCTACCTGATCGTGCGCCAATAGCCAGTCGCGCGGCTGGCTGGCACACTAGCGAAAAGGGCCCGGCACAGGCGCGGGCCCGGATTTGGAGTCGACGATGAAAGACTGGCTGGACGAGATCAAGTGGAACAGCGATGGCCTGGTGCCAGCGATCGCCCAGGACCACAAGACCGGACGCGTATTGATGATGGCCTGGATGAACCGCGAATCCCTGGCCCTGACCGCCGCCGAGCAACGCGCCATCTACTGGTCGCGCTCGCGTGGCAAACTGTGGCGCAAGGGCGAAGAATCCGGCCATGTGCAGAAACTGCACGAAATGCGCCTGGACTGCGACGCCGACGTGATCATCCTGATGGTCGAGCAACTGGGCCACATCGCCTGCCATACGGGCCGTGAAAGCTGCTTCTACCGCGTCTTCGAAGACGGCCAGTGGAAAACCGTCGACCCGGTCCTGAAGGACCCGGATGCCATCTACAGCGCAGGACACTGACATGAGCGACACCCTCAACCGCCTCGCCGAAGTGCTGGAGCAACGCAAGCAAGCGGCACCCGACAGCTCCTACGTGTCCAGCCTGTATCACAAGGGCCTGAACAAGATCCTCGAGAAGCTCGGCGAAGAGTCCGTCGAAACCATCATCGCCGCCAAGGATGCCGCCATCAGCAAGGATTGCAGCGATGTCATCTACGAAACCGCCGACCTGTGGTTTCATAGCCTGGTGATGCTCAGCGCGCTGGGCCAGCATCCGCAGGCCGTGCTCGATGAGCTGGAGCGCCGTTTCGGGCTCTCCGGGCATGACGAGAAGGCCGCGCGCCAGCCGTCTGCCTGAGTGCTTGCCGGGGCGCAGCGCGTCCCTGTGGGAGCGGGTTTACCCGCGAAAAATGCAACGCGGTGCATAGCACCGGCTTCGCCGGTGAACCCGCTCCTACAGGGACCGCGCTGCCAGAGAAACTCGCTGTACCTGTAAATTTCAGGAGTACGAAATGGGTATTTTTGACTGGAAACACTGGATCGTCCTGCTGGTCGTCGTGGTGCTGGTGTTCGGTACCAAGAAGCTGAAGAATTTCGGCAGCGACCTGGGCGAATCGATCAAGGGCTTCCGCAAGGCCATGAGCGAGGAAGAGAACAAGCCGGCCGAGCAGACCCCGCCGCCCGCGCAACCCGCGGCACCTGTGCAGAACACCGCCCAGCAGCCCCAGCAGGGCCACACCATCGAGGGCCAGGCACAGCCGGTCCAAGAGCCGCAGCGGAAAGACTGACCCATGTTCGGCATCAGCTTCAGCGAGCTGTTGCTCGTCGGCCTGGTCGCCCTGCTGGTGCTCGGCCCCGAGCGCCTGCCTGGCGCCGCGCGTACCGCCGGCCTGTGGATCGGCCGGCTCAAGCGCAGCTTCAATGCCATCAAGATGGAAGTCGAGCGCGAGATCGGCGCCGACGACATCCGCCGTCAGTTGCACAACGAGCACATCCTGCAGATGGAGGAGGACGCCAAGCGCATCCTCAACCCGACCAGGCCTGCCGCGCCGTCCAACGGCAGCAGCGAAACACCGGCTCCCTCCACGGCAGAGCCCGCCGCCCCCGGCAGCAACGACCCCGTGACCCCAGCCGCCCCCACTGAGCCGCCGCAGCCGCCACGAGCCCCATGAGCGAAAGACCGGAAAACGACCAGCCGATGCCGCTGGTCTCGCACCTGACCGAACTGCGCACCCGCCTGCTGCGCTGCGTAGCCGCCATATTCCTGATCTTCGCCGGGCTGTTTTCCTTCGCCCAGCAGATCTACACCCTGGTCTCGGCACCCCTGCGCTCGCACCTGCCGGCCAACGCGACGATGATCGCCACGGACGTGGCCTCGCCCTTCCTGACGCCGTTCAAGCTGACGATGATCGTCTCGCTGTTCCTGGCCATCCCCTTCATCCTCCAGCAGATCTGGGGTTTCATCGCGCCGGGGCTGTACCGCCATGAAAAGCGCATCGCCATCCCGCTGCTGGTTTCGAGCATCATCCTGTTCTATGCCGGCATGGCGTTCGCCTATTTCCTGGTGTTCCCGCTGATCTTCGGTTTCTTCGCCAGCGCCACGCCCGAAGGCGTGTCGATGATGACGGACATCTCCAGTTACCTGGACTTCGTCATGACCCTGTTCTTCGCCTTTGGCGTCGCCTTCGAGATCCCGGTGGCGGTGGTGCTGCTGGTGTGGATCGGCGTGGTCGACGTGCAGTACCTGAAAAAGATCCGCCCGTACGTCATCATCGGCTGCTTCGTGGTCGGCATGGTCCTGACCCCGCCGGACATCTTCTCCCAGACCCTGCTCGCCGTGCCCATGTGGATGCTGTTCGAGGTCGGCGTGCTGTGCGGCAGCCTGATCCGCAAGCGCAGCCAGGCCGAGCAGGCGGCCTCGGACGATCACAACGACCAACCGCCAGCGACCCAACCGTGAACCTGCTGTTGCTCGAGGAGGCCGACTTCATCGCGGCCGACCGTGTGGTCCTGGCTGACCGCCGTTTCACCCACATGCAGGAGATCCACCGGGTCGAGGTGGGCGACACCCTGCGCGTCGGTCAGATCGATGGCTTGATGGGCAAGGCCACCGTGCTGCGTCTGGCAGGCCACGAGGCCGAGTTGCAGGTGGCCTTCGACCAGCCACCACCGGCCAAGCTGCCACTGACCCTGGTGCTGGCCGTGCCGCGCCCGAAAATGCTGCGTCGCCTGTTCCAGACCGTGGCGACCCTGGGTGTGCCGCGGTTGATCCTGGTCAACAGCTACAAGGTCGAGAAGAGCTTCTGGCAAACCCCTTTCCTGAACCCTGAGACGATCCGTGAAAACCTGATCCTGGGCCTGGAACAGGCACGCGATACCGTGCTGCCCGAGGTCATCATCGAGAAGCGTTTCAAACCGTTCGTCGAGGACCGCCTGCCTGCCATCGCCGCCGGCACGCAAGGTCTGGTCGCCCATCCCGGCCCTTATCCTGCGTGCCCACGTGCGGTGGAAAAACCAGTAACCCTCGCGATCGGCCCAGAAGGCGGCTGGATCCCCTACGAAGTCGACCTGTTGGCAAAGGCAGGTCTTGAGCCGGTGCAACTGGGCGAGCGGATCCTGCGCGTGGAGACCGCCGTCACGGCGCTGCTGTCGCGCATTTTCTGAGTTTCAGCCCCTTCAAGTTCCCTCCCGACAAGCCGATGGCCTTTGCAACACAACATAGAAAGTGCTGCGGGCCACCGGGGAGTAGAACATGTCTCAATGGATAACCCAGTCTCTGGGCAATATGAGTGTCAGCCGCAAGTTGGGCCTGGGCTTCGGCCTCGTGCTCTTCCTGACCATGGGTATCACGGTGTCAGGCTGGGTGAGCATGGATGACGTCACCGCGCGCGGCGACCTGCTGGGCGAGATCGCCATGACGTCCCACGATACACAGGAGCTGCGTATCGCCCGCCAGCGCTATCAGCTCGATCGCGACGACGCCTCCCTGGCACAGGTGGACAAGGTCCTGGCCACCCTCCTCGAGCGTCAGCAGCACCTGCTCAAGGAGATCAGGCACCCATCCGTCCTCCCGACCCTTGAGCAGCAACATGACGCCGCGCTGCAATACCAGAAGGGCTTCGAACAGCTCAAGCAGGCCAACCAGCGTCGTGAGGCCAGCCGCAAGCTGCTCGGCGACAGTGCCGACAAGACCGCTGAGCTGATCGACAAGGTGCAACAACGCCTGCTGCACGCCGGCGATCTGCGCCAGTACTACGAGGCCGTCCAGCTCAGCACCCTGTTCCAGCAGGCGCGTTTCCAGGTGCGTGGCTATACCTTCAGCGGCAAGGCCGAGTACCAGCAGACCGCACTTGCCGCCATCGACCAGGCGGCCCCGCTGCTCAAGGCCCTGCCGGCCAAGCTGCCGGCCGAGTATGCAGAAGACCTGGCCCAGGCCGATGCCGCCCTGGCCGCCTACCGCGATGCGGTGGTCCAGGTGGGCAACGCGCAGGCCGACAGTGATCAGACGCTGCAGAACATGGCCGCCAAAGGCAACACGTTGCTCGAAACCAGCGCGGCAATGACCGAGGCACAAACCAAGGTCCGTGACAACGCCAACCGCAATGCCCAGGCTACCCTGGCGGGCGCGGCCATCATCGCCCTGGTGTTGGGCCTGCTCGCCGCCTGGACCATCACCCGGCAGATCATCGTACCGCTGCGCCAGACCCTCACCGCCGCCGAACGCGTGGCCAGCGGCGATCTGCGCCAGGACCTGCAGGTGGAGCGCCGCGACGAGCTCGGCCAGCTGCAGGCCGCCATGCAGCGCATGACCAAAAGCCTGCGCGAGCTGATCGGCGGCATTGGCGATGGCGTCACCCAGATCGCCAGTGCGGCGGAGGAACTGTCGGCGGTGACCGAACAGACCAGCGCGGGGGTCAACAATCAAAAGGTCGAGACCGACCAGGTCGCCACCGCCATGAACCAGATGACGGCCACGGTGCACGAGGTCGCGCGCAGCGCCGAGCAGGCCTCGGAAGCCGCCTTGATGGCCGATCAGCAGGCCCGTGAGGGGGATCGCGTGGTGGGTGAGGCCATTGCCCAGATCGAGCGCTTGGCCGGCGAAGTGGTCAACTCCAGCGAGGCCATGAACCAGCTCAAGGCCGAGAGCGACAAGATCGGCAGCGTGCTGGACGTGATCAAGTCGGTGGCCCAGCAGACCAACCTGCTGGCCCTCAACGCCGCCATCGAGGCCGCCCGCGCAGGCGAAGCCGGGCGTGGCTTTGCCGTGGTCGCCGACGAGGTGCGCAGCCTCGCCCAGCGCACCCAGCAGTCGACCGAAGAGATCGAGGAGTTGATCGCCAACCTGCAGAGCGGCACCCAGCGCGTCGCCGGAGTGATGGACGGCAGCCGCGCCCTGACCGACAGCAGCGTCGAGCTGACCCGTCGTGCCGGAGGCTCGCTGGAAACCATCACCCGCACCGTTTCGTCGATCCAGGCGATGAACCAGCAGATCGCCACGGCAGCCGAGCAACAGAGCGCCACGGCCGAGGAAATCAACCGCAGCGTGATGAACGTGCGTGATATTTCCGACCAGACCTCGGCGGCCAGCGAGGAGACGGCGAGCTCCAGCATCGAGCTGGCGCGGTTGGGGACGCACCTTCAGGGGCTGGTGGGGCGCTTCCGGCTCTGAGGCAAGGGGCCGCTGCGCCGCCCAATCGGCGGGGCAAGCCCGTATCCACAAGATCAGCAGGGCTCTTGAAGGCTGTGCAAGACATGTGGGGCTTGTCCCGCGATTGGGCCGCAAAGCGGCCCCTTGTGGTTACAGCACCTGGCGCAGGAACGCCTGGGCGCGCAGGTCCTTGGGTGCAGCGAAGAACTGCTGGGGCGCAGAGTCTTCGAGCAGCTTGCCATGATCGAAGAACAGCACGCGATCGGCCACTTCACGGGCAAAGCCCATTTCGTGTGTCACGCAGACCATGGTCATGCCTTCCTGGGCCAGGGTCTTCATGACGTCCAGTACCTCACCGACCATTTCCGGGTCCAGCGCCGAGGTGGGCTCATCGAACAGCATGACCTTCGGCTCCATCGCCAAGGCACGGGCGATCGCCACCCGCTGCTGCTGGCCGCCGGAGAGGCGCGAGGGGTACTCGTTGGCCTTCTGGGCGATACCCACCTTCTCCAGCAGCGCGCGCGCCTTGGCTTCGCGCTCGGCCTTGCCACGCTTGCGCACCACCTTCTGGGCCAGGCACAGGTTCTCCAGCACGGTCATGTGCGGGAACAGGTTGAAATGCTGGAACACCATGCCGACTTCACGGCGATAGGCATTGATGTCGGTCTTCGGGTCCTCGAGCCGCAGGCCATCGATGGAGACATGCCCCGCATCGAAGTGCTCCAGGCCGTTGAGGCAACGCAGGAAAGTCGACTTGCCCGAGCCCGACGGGCCCAGCACGACCACCACCTCGCCCTTGGCCACGCGGGTGGTGACGTTGTCCACCGCCCGCACCACCTGGCCGCGAGTGTCGAAGACTTTTACCAGATCACGGACTTCAATCACTTTGCGCAAGCCTCCGCTCGAGCCGGCTGGCAATGTGCGACAGCGGCAGGTTGATCAGCAGGTACAGGCCTGCCACGCAGAACCAGATCTCGAAGGTCGAGAACGAGGTGGTGATGGCCTCGCGGCCGCTCTTGGTCAGTTCGGTGATGGCGATCACCGAAACCAGCGAGGTGTCCTTGACCAGGCTGATGAACTGCCCGGCCAGCGGTGGCAGCACGCGCTTGAAGGCCTGGGGCAGGATCACATGGCGCATCGACTGGCTGGCATTGAGCCCCAGCGAGCGCGCCGCCTCGTTCTGCCCCTTGGCGATCGACTGCACGCCGGCGCGCACGATCTCGGCCACGTAAGCACCGGTGAACAGCGCCAGCGCCGCCACCCCGGCAAACTCCCGGGACAGGTTGAGCACGGTGCCGATGAAGAAGTAGAAAATGAATATCTGTACCAGCAGCGGCGTGCCGCGCACCAGTTCGACATAGACGGTGGAGAGGTCACGCAGGGTCGGGTTGTTCGACAACCGGCACAGGCCGGCGAACAGGCCGATCACCAGGCCCAGGGCACCGGACACCACGGAGATCCACAGGGTGGTCCACAGGCCCCAGGTCAACGGACCTATGGCCCATTGACGGGTCACACCGACCTGGTCGCCTTCGGCGATGTCATCGCCACGGCTCAGTTGCAGGCTGTCCTTGGCCACGCTGACGACCTGCTGGTCGCCACTTTCACCCTTGAGCGTGACGCGGGCGGTATCGCCCGAGATGACGATGTCTTCGACCGAGCCGTTCTCGACGGCGCGTTGCGCCTCCTCGGCCTGGTAGGCGAAATATTGGGGAACGCGGTTCCAGCGCCACTCGTAGGAAATCATCGAGGTAGCCAGGTAGAGGCTGAACGCCAGCCCCACCAGGACCAGCGCGGTCAACCCGTGCCAGGGCCACTGGGCTTTCTTGTGTTTGATCACTTAGGGTACTTCCGTAAAAGCGAACGCGCAGGGTTTGCCTGCGCGTCGGGGTGATAAAGCCGGGCTTGTGGCCTGGGCCTTATTCCATGTCCTTGAGCCAGTCTTTGTTCTTGAACCACTTGTCGTGGATACGATCGTAGGTCCCGTCGTTCTTGATCTGGTGCAGGAAGTTGTTGATGAAGTTGATGCTGTCGTGGTCGCCCTTCTTCAGGCCGAACGCCAGCGGTTCGTAGGTGAACGGCTGGTCGAGGAACAGCAGCTTGCCGGCACCGGCCTTGTCGACCGCCACCACGTTGTACGGTGCGTCGTAGACGAAGGCATCGGCCTTGCCGTTGACCACGTCCATCACGCCTTCCTGCTCGTTGTCATAGCCGTGGTACTTGGCTTTGCTGATGAGCTTCTTGGAGACCATCTCGCCGGTGGTGCCGAGCTTGGAGGTGATGCGGTACTTCTCGTTGTTGAGGTCTTTGTAGGACTTGATCTCGCCTGCCAGGTCCTTGCGGATCAGCAGGGTCTGGCCGACGACGATGAAGGGTTCGCTGAAGTTCAGGCGCAGGTTGCGCTCCTGGGTCAGGGTCATGCCGCTGCCGATCATGTCGAACTTGTCGGTCAACAGCGCCGGGATGATGCCGTCATAGGCAGTGGAGACGGTCTCCAGCTTGACGCCCATGGACTTGGCCATGGCCTTGAGGATGTCGACCTCGAAACCGATGATCTCGCCGCGCTTGTTGGTCATCTCGAAGGGCATGTAGGTGGGGTCCATGCCGACCCGCAGTGTGCCGCGCTTGACGGCGTCTTCGATGGCGCCAGCCTGGGCGGCGGTGACTGCGACCAGTGCGGTGACACCGACCAGTAGTCGCGACAGGTATTTCTTCATCATTACCAAGTCCCCTAGCAATGTAGTGCGAATTTTATTGTTGGAAAGATCGATAGACCGATACGCAATATCGAGAGGGATGCTAACGCATGCGCGGCCTGGGACCTAGAGCCGCAGGGGACTTTGTTGGCCAAAATCAGGAAGGCGGGAAGTCAAAAAGCTTCGCGGGCAAGCCCGCTCCCAGGGACGGATGTGAACCCTGTGGGAGCGGGTTTGCCCGCGAATACTGGGATCAGGCGCCAATCAGCGAGGGCTGGGCCTGGTTGTCCGGATGCAGCGGCAGCAACGGCGAGTGCGGATCGTTGGTGATGGAGCTGCGCCATACGCCGATCCATGCCTCGTTGTGCTCGGCCCACACTTGCTCATGCAGGCGCGACAGCGCCACCGGATCGCTCAACAGTGCCAGCCGGGTGTTGCCGTCCAGGCCCTTGGGCCCGACCTCCATGGCCTTGGCCACCCGCTCGATGCGCAGTGCCTCGATCGGCGCAGCCTGACCGTGACGGGCGGTGGCCATGGCGCAGGCCAGGGCGTTCTGCCGCGGGTCGACCACCGCACGGACGAACCCGTCATGCAGGGCATGCCAGCGGTTCTCGTGGGTGTACTGGTCGGTCGCCAGCAACTCCTGCGGCGTGGCGTACTCCTCAGGAATCAGGAACAGCTTCTCGTCCTTGGCCGCCAGGCCCAGGCGTGTACGGCTGGAAATCACCGACACCGGGATCGACAGCACCAGCGAGCCCACGATCGGCGCCAGCCACCACAGGAAGCTCGGGTTCAGCCATGCCACCAGCGCGGCCCAGGCGAAGCCCAGCAGGGTCTGTGGGCCATGGCGGCGCATGGCCTCGCTCCACGGGGTGGAATCGTCGTCACGCTGCGGCGAATTCCAGGTCGCCGCCCAGCCGAGGAACGCGGCCAGCACGAAGCGGGTGTGGAAGATCATCCGCACCGGCGCCAGCAGCATGGAGAACAGCATCTCCATCAGCATCGACAGGGTGACCTTGATACGCCCGCCGAACTCGGTGGCGCCCTTGGCCCAGATCAGGATGACGCTGAGCAGCTTGGGCAGGAACAGCAACACGATGGTGGTGGAGAACAGCGCCACGGCCTTCTCCGGGTGCCACTGCGGCCACAACGGGTAGAGCTGGTACGGCTCGATGAAGTACTGCGGCTCCATCAGCGTGTTGGTCGCCAGCAGCGCGGTCGATAGCACCAGGAAGAAGAACCACAGCGGCGCCGACAGGTACGACATCACCCCGGTGAGGAACACCGCGCGGTGCACCGGGTGCATGCCCTTGACCAGGAACAGGCGGAAGTTCATCAGGTTGCCGTGACACCAGCGGCGGTCGCGCTTGAGCTCATCGAGCAGGTTCGGCGGCAGCTCTTCGTAGCTGCCCGGCAGGTCGTAGGCGATCCACACGCCCCAGCCGGCACGGCGCATCAGCGCGGCTTCGACGAAGTCGTGGGAGAGGATCGCCCCGGCGAACGCACCCTTGCCCGGCAATGGCGCCAGGGCGCAATGCTCGATGAAGGGCTTCATGCGGATGATCGCGTTGTGCCCCCAGTAGTGCGACTCACCCAACTGCCAGAAGTGCAGGCCAGCGGTGAACAGCGGGCCATAGACACGGGTGGCGAATTGCTGCAGGCGGGCATAGAGGGTGTCCATGCCCGAGGCCTTCGGCGCGGTCTGGATGATGCCGGCATCCGGGTTGGCCTCCATCAGGCGCACCAGGCTGGTCAGGCATTCGCCGCTCATGACGCTGTCGGCGTCGAGCACGACCATGTACTTGTACTCGCCCCCCCAACGACGGCAGAAGTCGTCCAGGTTGCCGCTCTTGCGCTTCACGCGGCGACGGCGGCGGCGATAGAAGATACGGCCAAAGCCCTTGGCCTCACGGCACACATCAAGCCAGGCCTGTTGCTCGGCCACGGCGATGTCGGTGTCGTTGGTGTCGCTGAGCACGAAGAAATCGAAACGGTCCAGGTCGCCCGTGGCGGCCACCGACTCGAAGGTCGCGCGCAGGCCGGCGAAGACCCGTGGCACATCTTCGTTGCAGATCGGCATGACCAGCGCGGTACGCGCCTGAGGTGCGATCGGCTCGTTGCCGGCGCTGCTGCCGGAGATGCGGTACTTGTCGCGGCCGGTAAGCAGCTCCAAGAAGCCCATCAACGCCGTCCAGAAGCCCGCCGACACCCAGCAGAACAGGATGCCGAAGAGGATCAGGATCGACGTTTGCAGGGCATACGGCCAGACCTGCACGACGGTTTCCCAGAACGTCTGGCCCATGATCTCCTCAAGCGAGACGAACGACCAGCCCTGGTACGGCAGGATGCCTTTCATGTACCAGCCGGCGACCAGGGTCTGCCCGATCATCAGTGCCAGGAGGATATAGCGGCGCAGGGAGCCGACCCGGCGCCAGCGGGCCGGTGGCAGCTCGCGCTTGGGTGGCTGCGGGGCATTGGTGCGCCCGGTGAGCCGACGCCACATGCGCACCAGGATATTGGTGCGCCATGGCTCGGGAACCACGCGGGTACGCTTGATCGGCGGCGCGACCTTGAGGCACAGCCGGCCACTGCCGTCGACGCCGAGCATCTCGGCGTCTTCGAGCTCGGCGGCGCTGCCCACGGTCAGCCGCGGGCCCACCGATGCCTGCACGGCGTCGGCGGAGTTGGCGGCCGGATGGGCCGCCAGGCGTTGGTGCAGCTCGCTGAACGACTGGCAGCTGGCGAGTTCCGCGCGCTGCTCATCGCTCAGTGGGAGGTGGGCCAGGTATTCGACAAGCGATTCTGGCCGTGCGCTTGAGTTACTCATCGGCAGGCAACTGATAGCTCCAGGTCTCGGTCATCACTTTTTCGGTGGTGGCCGGTGCCCCGTTGGTGGATGCCGCATCGGCGGCAGGTTGTTCAGCCTTGGCGGCTTTCTCGGCCTTGGCATGCTTGGCGGCGGCCTTGTCCTGCTTGCCTTCCTTGGCCGGTTCCACCGGAACATCACGCACCAGGGCGGCGCGCATCTCGGTGGACTTGCTCGGATCCTTGACCTTCAGTCGCAGGGTCAGGCGCCAGCCCTTGATCTCAGGGTTATAGCGCAGGTTGTTCTCGACCACCTCGGCGTTGTCGCCAACGCTGACCTGGCTGCGCAGGGCGGTGTCTTCCGGCAGGGCGGCCAGGGCCGGGCCCTCGAAGTCGACCAGGAAGGCCACACTGCCGTCCGCTTCGCGAATCAGGTTGGACTGCTTCACGTCACCGGTGGAGCGCATGGTCTTCTTGACCCAGCCCAGTTCAGGCGAGTGCAGCTGGGACTCGTCGGTGGTCCAGCGCAGGCGGTACTCGAACTCCATCGGCTTGCCTGGCTCAGGCAGCTTCTCGGGGCTCCAGAACGCGACGATGTTGTCGTTGGTCTCGTCGGCGGTCGGGATCTCGACCAGGTCGACGGTGCCCTTGCCCCAGTCGCCACGTGGCTCGACCCAGGCGCTCGGGCGCTTCTGGTAGTTGTCGTCGAGGTCCTCGTAGACGCTGAACTCACGCTGGCGCTGCAGCAGGCCGAAACCGCGCGGGTTCTCCACGCTGAAGCTGCTCACGGCAAGGTGCTTGGGGTTGTTCAGCGGGCGCCACAGCCACTCGCCATTGCCGGCGTGGATCGAAAGGCCCTCGGAATCGTGCAGGGCCGGACGGTAGTTGAGGACCTTGGACGGCTGGTTGGCGCCGAACAGGAACATGCTGGTCAGCGGGGCAACGCCCAGGCGGCTGACATGGTCACGCAGGAAGACCCTGGACTTGATGTCCACCACGGTATCGGTACCTGGGCGCAGGATCAGCTTGTAGGCGCCGGTGGAGCGTGGCGAGTCCAGCAGGGCGTAGATCACCAGGTGCTTGTCGGTTGGCTTTGGCTTCTCGATCCAGAACTCGGTGAAGCGCGGGAACTCCTCGCCCGACGGCAGAGCGGTGTCGATGGCCAGGCCACGGGCCGACAGGCCATACACGTGGCCCTTGCCGACCACACGGAAGTAGCTGGCGCCAAGCAGGGTCATGATCTCGTCCTGCTTGTCGGCCTTGTTGATCGGGTAGAGCACGCGGAAACCGGCATAGCCTAGGTTTTCGACGGTCTTGGGGTCGTGGGGGACGTCACCGAACTCGAAGCGGCTCGGGTCGTACTTGATCTCTTCGACCTTGGTGGCGGTGACTTCGTTGATTTTCACCGGCGTGTCGAAGTGCATGCCCTGGTGGTAGAAGGACAGCTTGAACGGCGTCTTGTCCTTGGCCCACTCGGCCTTTTCCTGGAGGAAGCGGATCTTCTGGTAGTCCCCGAACTTCATGTCGCGGAAGACCGCCGGCAGGTTGCTCTTCGGTGCTTCGTACTTCTGACCGGCGAGATCCTTTGCCTTGGCTGCAACATCGTCAAGATTGAATGCCCAGAGCTGGCCGGCGCTCAGCAGCCCAACCAGCGCGACGCCTGCCGCCAGGGCCTTGCGCAGCCGATTTCCGGGGATTCTTTGTGCAATACAGGGACTAACAATCACGAGCAACCCTCGCCGAAAACAGATCATGAAACCAACGGCCAGCGACCAATGCCGGGTTGGCGAGCACTGTTCGGACCCCGTAAGGGCGTAATGATTCCCCAAACGGTTCCAGACAATGCTCGAGTCAGAGTGAAACGAGCCCACGAACGCAGGCTCACGCAGCGCGCGATTATCCAGCAGGGCGCGTTACAACGCATCAGGCTGAATCAACTATTTATCGTGCAAACCCACTTGTTTTCCTTCAAACAAGGGGTTTTTTAACCTCATATTTGTAACATAAATGTTACAGGGCCATCATTGACCAGGTGCACCTGCATGTCCGCCCCGAAACGGCCACTGGCGACATCGCCATGCGCGGTGCGGGCCTGCTCAAGAAGATAGTCGAATAACTCGGCGCCGAGTGCCGGCGGTGCGGCAGTAGAGAAGCTCGGACGCATGCCGCTGCGGGTATCGGCTGCCAGGGTGAACTGGGAAACCAGCAGCAAACCGCCGCCGATGTCCTTGAGCGACAGGTTCATCTTGCCCTGGGGATCGCTGAATACCCGGTAGTTGAGCAATTTGTGCAGAAGCTTTTCGGCATGCTCGCGGGTATCCCCCGGCTCGACGGCCACCAGCACCAGCAGGCCTTGGTCGATGGAGCCGACGATCTCCCCTTCCACCTCTACGCGCGCGCCACGCACGCGCTGCAAAAGCCCTTTCATGCTTCGTCCAGGGGCAGGTCGAGCAAACGCCGGGCCATCTGGTCGGCCGCGCGCACCAGTGCGTCGGTGATACCCGGCTCGGAGGCGGCGTGGCCTGCGTCGCGGATCACCTTAAGCTCGCTGTTCGGCCAGGCCTGGTGCAGGGCCCAGGCGTTTTCCAGCGGGCAGATCACGTCGTAGCGACCGTGGACGATCACCGCCGGCAGGTGGGCGATCTTCGGCAAGTCGCGGATCAACTGGTCCGGCTCGAGGAAGGCGTTGTTCATGAAGTAGTGGCATTCGATACGGGCGATGGACAGCGCACGCTGTGGCTCGGAGAAGCGATCGACCACCAGCGGGTTGGGGCGCAGGGTCGCGGTGCGACCTTCCCAGGTCGACCAGGCCTTGGCAGCGTGCATCTGGGCAATCTGGTCATTGCCGGTCAGGCGCTTGTGGAAGGCCTTGACCAGATCGCCCCGCTCTTCCGGTGGAATCGGTGCGATGTAGTCCTGCCAGTAGTCGGGGAACAGGCGGCTGGCACCCTCCTGGTAGAACCACTGGATCTCCTGCGGACGGCACAGGAAGATGCCCCGCAGGATCAGGCCATGGACGCGCTCGGGGTGGGCCTGGGCGTAAGCCAGGGCCAGGGTGGAACCCCAGGAGCCGCCGAACAGCACCCATTTGTCGATGCCAAGGTGCTCGCGGATGCGCTCCAGGTCCTCGACCAGGTGCCAGGTGGTGTTGTTTTCGAGGCTGGCATGGGGCGTCGAACGGCCGCAGCCGCGCTGGTCGAAGGTGATGATGCGGTACAGGGTGGGATCGAAGTAGCAACGGCTCTGGGCATCGCAGCCAGCGCCCGGGCCACCATGGATGAACACCACCGGCAGACCTTCTGGCGATCCGCTTTCGTCTACATACAGCACATGCGGTGCTTCCACGGCCAGATCGTGCCGGGCGTAGGGTTTGATCTGCGGGTACAGGGTCTGCATTGCGCACTCCGTGTGAGGATTTAATCTGCCGCCTGGCATCATAAACCTGAATTGCGCTTTGAGCATGTGTCGCGGTGAATCAACGAGGTTTTGTGCAGATCCCATTCGCGGGCAAGCCCGCTCCCACAGGTTCACGGCTGACCCTGTGGAAGCGGGCTTGCCCGCGAATGGTGGCTGAGGCTACCGCCCGTAGCGTTCCTTGCCCCAGGCCAGGACGGTCTCGAGCAATTGCTTGAGCACCACCTGGGTCGGCTGCGCCAGGTCCTCGCGGTACTCGAACGGCTCGACCTCTTCCATGTAGGTGCTCTGCGCCAGCTCCAGCTGCACCGCGTGGATGTGGTTCGCCGGGTCGCCATAGTGACGGGTGATGTGCCCGCCCTTGAAGCGCCCGTTGAGCACAGAGGTGTAGCCCTGGGCCTGGGCGCAGACACCTTTCAGGCGCTCGGCCAGGACCGGGTCGCAGCTGGCGCCGTTGAAGGTGCCCAGGTTGAAGTCCGGCAGCTTGCCGTCGAACAGGTGCGGGATGAGCGAACGGATCGAGTGGGCGTCCCACAACAGGGCATAACCGTGGATCTCGCGCAGGCGCGCAAGCTCCTGGCGGATCGTGTCGTGGTACGGCCGCCAGATCTGCTCCAGGTAGCCTTTGCGCTGTTCGGCGGACGGTTCCTGGCCTGTCTTGAACAGCGGCTCGCCCTCGAACAGCGTCGCCGGGTACAGGCCGGTGGTGGCGCCGGCATACAGCGGCTTGTCGTCGTCCGGGCGGTTCAGGTCGATGACGAAACGCGAATACTCGGCGGCCACCACGCTGGCCCCCAGCCCACGGGCAAAGTCGTAAAGGCGCGGGATGTGCCAATCGGTGTCCGGCAGGCTGCGCGCCTGGTCGACCAGGCCTTCGCGCACCGCGTCGGTCAGGCCAAGGCCTGCGTGGGGCATGCTGATCAGCAACGGCAGCTGGCCCTGGTGGAAACTCAATACCTTGTCCATGTGCCCTCGCTCAGTTGGATATCTCGTGACCCAGGCGCACCACGCGCTTGGGCAGGTCGCCGCCGAGCCAGTAGCTGAGGTCGGCCGGACGCTCGATCTGCCAGGCGATGAAGTCCGCGACCTTGCCCACCTCCAGCGAGCCATGGCTTTCGCCCAGGCCCAGCGCCGTGGCCGCGTGTACCGTCACGCCGGCCAAGGCTTCTTCAGGGGTCATGCGGAAACAGGTGCAACCCATGTTCAGCATCAGGCGCAACGACAGCCCAGGCGAGGTGCCGGGGTTGAGGTCACTGGCCAGGGCGATCTTCACGCCATGACGGCGCAGGGCATCCATCGGCGGCAACTGGGTTTCGCGCAGGAAGTAGAACGCGCCCGGCAGCAGCACGGCGACAGTGCCGGCTTCGGCCATGGCGATGGCGTCTTCTTCAGTCATGAATTCCAGGTGGTCGGCCGACAGCGCCTGGTAGCGCGCCGCCAGGCTCGAACCGTGCAACGACGACAACTGCTCGGCGTGCAGCTTGACCGGCAGGCCCAGCTCACGCGCCTTGATGAAGACTTTTTCGACCTGGGCGGGCGAGAACGCCAGGTGTTCGCAGAAAGCATCCACTGCGTCCACCAAGCCTTCCTCGGCCAAGGCCGGGAGCATTTCGTCACAGATGTGCGCGATGTAGTCGTCCGCCCTGCCGGCGTATTCCGGCGGCAGGGCATGGGCGGCAAGGCAGGTGCTGCGCACGGTCAGCGGCAGCTCCTCGCCCAGGCGCCGGGCGACCTTGAGCATCTTGCGCTCGTTGGCCAGGTCCAGGCCGTAGCCGGACTTGACCTCCAGCGTGGTCACGCCATCGCGCATCAACGCCTGAACCCGCTGGCGGGCGCTGGCCAGCAGTTCGTCTTCGCTGGCCGCGCGGGTCGCCCGCACGGTGCTGGCGATACCGCCGCCCTTGGCGGCGATCTCGGCATAGCTGACGCCCTGCAGGCGCTGCTCGAACTCACCGCTGCGATTGCCGCCGAACACCGCATGGGTGTGGCAGTCGATCAGGCCCGGGGTGACCCAGGCGCCGCCCAGGTCAACCGTGCGCGCGGCATCGACCACGGGCACGTCACCCCGGGGACCGATCCACTCGATCAGCCCGGCGTTGGTGACGATCGCGGCGTCCTCGATGATCGAGTACAGGCCTTGGGCCATGGTCGCCACGTGGCAGTGCTGCCAGAGGGTTCTCATAAGCGTTCTCCGTTTCTAGCGGTGCAGCTCGGCCGGCTCGCGCACCGGCTGGCCACGCCCTGCACGCGGCTTGCACCACAGCAGGTAGGAGGCTACCAGGAACACCACCCAGATCACGCCGACGATCAACGCGGCCTGAGTGTCCGGGAAGTAACCGAGCACACCAAAGATGAACAACATGAAGGCGATGGCCATCGCCGGCCCATAAGGCCAGAACGGCACCGGGAACTTCAACTGGGCGACCTGCTCACGGCTCATGCTGCGACGCATGGCCACCTGGCTGGTCAGGATCATCATCCACACCCACACGGTGGCGAAGGTGGCGATCGAGGCGATCAGCAGGAACACGTTCTCGGGGATCACGTAGTTGAGCACCACGCCGATCAGCAGCGCAGCGCCCATCACCAGCACGGTCATCCATGGTACGCCGTGCTTGGAGAGCTTGCCGAAGCTGCGTGGCGCATGACCTTGCTGGGCCAGGCCGTACATCATGCGGCCAGCGCCGAAGATGTCGCTGTTGATGGCCGAGATGGCCGCCGAGATCACCACGACGTTCAGCACCGCAGCCGCCGAGCCGATGCCCAGGTTGCTGAAGATCTGCACGAACGGGCTGCCTTGGCTGCCGATCTGAGGCCAGGGGTACAGGCACATCAGGACGAACAGGGTCAGCACATAGAACAGCAGGATACGCAGCGGCACGGCGTTGATCGCCTTGGGAATGACGCGCTGAGGGTCCTTGGCCTCACCGGCGGTGACACCGATGATCTCGATGCCGCCGAAGGCGAACATCACGACCGCGAAGCAGGCGATCAGGCCACTGATACCGTTGGGCATGAAGCCGCCGTGACTGAACAGGTTGCTCACACCGACGGTGGCACCGGTGGTTGCCTGGCCCATGCCGAAGAGCATGATGCCGAAGCCTGCCAGGATCATCGCGACGATGGCACCGACCTTGAGCAGCGACAGCCAGAACTCCATCTCGCCGAAGACCTTGACGTTGCATAGGTTCAGGCCGCCGATGATGAAGACGATGCCCAGCACCCAGATCCAGCGGGCCACTTCCGGGAACCAGAAGCCCATGTAGATCCCGAACGCGGTGATATCGGCGATGGCGACGATGACCATCTCGAAGGCGTAGGTCCAACCGAGGATGAAGCCCGCCATGGGGCCGAGGTAGGTGGTGGCGTAGTGACCGAAGGAGCCGGCCACCGGATTGTGCACAGCCATCTCACCGAGGGCGCGCATGACCATGAAGACGGCGGCGCCGCCGATCAGGTAGGCCAGCAGCACGGCCGGACCGGCCATCTGGATGGCCGAGGCCGAACCGTAGAACAGCCCGGTACCGATCGCGGAACCGAGCGCCATGAAACGAATGTGTCGGGCCGATAGCCCGCGCTTGAGACCTTCTTGCATTTCGCACCCTTATTATTGTTCTGGCCGTAGTAGCTATGGAGGCCGCATGCGGCCCTTCGCGGGCAAGCCCGCTCCCACAGGGCCGGCTACAGACCTTGAGGGAGTGGGCTCGCCCGCGAAAAGGCCGCAGGGTTTTAGAGGCTTGGCAGGACGCCAGCTGGCAGCAGGCTGGTCAGGCAGCCCTTGGCCAGCAGCTCGACGGCGGCTTCGATGTCCGGCGCGAAGAAGCGGTCACGGTCGTAGTGCGGCACTTCGCGGCGCAGGGCCTGACGGGCCTGCTCCAGCTTGGGGGAAGTCTTCCGGCCTTCGCGAAGATCCAGGCCCTGGCAGGCGCCCAGCCACTCGATGGCGAGGACACCACGGGTGTTTTCAGCCATTTCCCACAGGCGTTTACCGGCAGCGGGTGCCATGGAGACGTGGTCTTCCTGGTTGGCGGAAGTCGGCAGGCTGTCGACGCTGTGCGGGTGCGACAGGGCCTTGTTCTCGCTGGCCAGGGCGGCAGCGGTGACCTGGGCGATCATGAAGCCGGAGTTGACGCCGCCGTTTTCCACCAGGAACGGTGGCAGCTGGGACATGTGCTTGTCCATCATCAGCGAGATGCGGCGCTCGCTCAGCGAGCCGATTTCGGCGATGGCCAGGGCAATGTTGTCAGCGGCCATGGCCACTGGCTCGGCGTGGAAGTTGCCGCCGGAGATGACGTCGCCTTGGGCGGCGAAGACCAGCGGGTTGTCCGACACGGCGTTGGACTCGATGCCCAGGACTTCGGCAGCCTGACGCAGCTGGGTCAGGCAAGCGCCCATGACTTGCGGCTGGCAACGCAGGGAGTACGGATCCTGGACCTTGCCGCAGTTCTCGTGGGAGCGGGAGACTTCGCTGGAGTCGCCCAGCAGGTCACGGAAGCAGGCGGCGGTGTCGATCTGGCCGCGCTGGCCACGCACTTCATGGATGCGCGCGTCGAACGGCGAGCGCGAGCCCAGGGCTGCTTCGACGGTCAGGCCGCCACAGGCGATGGCGGCGGCGTAGAGGTCTTCGGCGTGGAACAGGCCACGCAGGGCATAGGCGGTGGACGCCTGGGTGCCGTTGAGCAGGGCCAGGCCCTCTTTCGCGGCCAGGGTCAGCGGCTCCAGGCCGGCAACGGCCAGGGCTTCGGTGGCAGGCAGCCACTGGCCTTTGTAGCGAGCTTTGCCCTCACCCAGCAGGACCAGCGACATGTGCGCCAGCGGAGCCAGGTCGCCGGAAGCGCCGACCGAGCCCTTGAGCGGGATGTGCGGATAGACTTCGGCATTGACCAAGGCGATCAGCGCGTTGATGACCTTGCGGCGGATGCCGGAGAAGCCACGGCTGAGGCTGTTGATCTTCAGGACCATGATCAGGCGCACCAGATCGTCGTCCAGCGGCGCGCCGATACCGGCGGCGTGGGACAGCACCAGCGAGCGCTGCAGGTTTTCCAGGTCATGGCTGGCGATGCGGGTCGAGGCCAGCAGGCCGAAACCGGTGTTGATGCCGTAGGCGGTGCGGTCCTCGGCGATGATCTGCTCGACGCAGGCAACGCTGGCGTCGATGGCCTGGTCGGCGCTGGCATCCAGTTGCAGGCGCACTGGCGCGGCGTGGATGGCACGCAGTTGGGCCAGGGTCAGGGTACCGGGCTTGAGAGTCAGTTCGGTCACTTCGCTACTCCAATTCGCATTGGGGCCCGAAGGCCCCTCTTGTTGTTCAGTATCAACGTTGTTCGGCAATAACCAAAGGAACGTCGATCAGCCCGTGATCATCGGCAGGTCCAGGCCCTGCTCCTTGGCGCAATCGATGGCGATCTGGTAGCCAGCGTCGGCGTGACGCATGACGCCAGTCCCTGGGTCGTTGGTCAGCACGCGAGCGATACGCGCAGCCGCTTCGTCGGTACCGTCGCAGACGATGACCATGCCCGAGTGCTGGGAGAAGCCCATGCCTACGCCGCCGCCGTGGTGCAGCGAAACCCAGGTGGCGCCGCCTGCGGTGTTGAGCAGGGCGTTGAGCAGCGGCCAGTCGGAAACAGCATCGGAGCCGTCACGCATGGCTTCGGTTTCGCGGTTCGGGCTGGAGACCGAGCCCGAGTCCAGGTGGTCGCGACCGATGACGATCGGCGCGGACAGCTCGCCGCTGCGGACCATTTCGTTGAACGCCAGGCCCAGCTTGGCGCGCAGGCCCAGGCCGACCCAGCAGATGCGTGCCGGCAGCCCCTGGAAGCTGATGCGCTCGCGGGCCATGTCCAGCCAGCGGTGCAGGTGGGCGTCGTCCGGGATCAGTTCCTTGACCTTGGCATCGGTCTTGTAGATGTCCTCGGCGTCACCGGACAGCGCAGCCCAGCGGAACGGACCGACACCGCGGCAGAACAGCGGACGGATGTAGGCCGGTACGAAGCCTGGGAAGTCAAAGGCATTGCTCACGCCTTCTTCCTTGGCCATCTGACGGATGTTGTTGCCGTAGTCGAAGGTCGGCACGCCCATCTTCTGGAAGTCCAGCATGGCCTGCACGTGGACAGCCATGGACTGCTTGGCGGCCTTGACCACTGCGGCAGCGTCGGTCTGGGCGCGGTCGCGGTACTCTTCCCAGGTCCAGCCGGCCGGCAGGTAGCCGTTGAGCGGGTCGTGGGCGCTGGTCTGGTCGGTGACCATGTCCGGACGCACACCACGCTTGACCAGCTCTGGCAGGATTTCAGCGGCGTTGCCGTGCAGGGCGATGGAGATGGCCTTGCCTTCTGCGGTGTACTTGGCGATGCGCGCCAGGGCGTCGTCCAGGTCCTTGGCCTGCTCGTCCACGTAGCGGGTCTGCAGACGGAAGTCGATACGGCTCTGCTGGCATTCGATGTTCAGCGAGCAGGCGCCGGCCAGGGTGGCGGCCAGTGGCTGGGCGCCGCCCATGCCGCCCAGACCTGCGGTCAGGACCCACTTGCCGGCCAGGTTGCCGTTGTAGTGCTGGCGGCCTGCTTCGACGAAGGTTTCATAGGTGCCTTGGACGATGCCCTGGCTGCCGATGTAGATCCAGCTGCCGGCGGTCATCTGGCCGTACATGGCCAGGCCTTTGGCGTCCAGTTCGTTGAAGTGTTCCCAGTTGGCCCAGTGCGGCACCAGGTTGGAGTTGGCGATCAGCACGCGCGGGGCATTGGAGTGGGTCTTGAAGACGCCGACCGGCTTGCCGGACTGGACCAGCAGGGTCTCGTCGTCTTCCAGGCGGGTCAGGGTCTCGACGATCTTGTCGTAGCACTCCCAGTTACGCGCGGCGCGACCGATGCCACCGTAGACCACCAGCTCCTTCGGGTTCTCGGCGACCTGAGGATCGAGGTTGTTCATCAGCATGCGCAGCGGCGCTTCGGTCAGCCAGCTCTTGGCGGTCAGCTTGTTGCCACGCGGGGCGCGGATTTCTACGTCACGGTATTTGTTGTTGTCAGTCACGGGAGTGTCCTCTGCGGTCGGGTCGACGGCGGTGTGTCGATGTGAATATACAAACACATCTCTACTTGTATGTACAAGCACGGACAACCAATTTTTTGTACCGTTCCTCGGGAAGATGGAAAACAAAAGGGGCCGCTGTGCGACCCGATCGCGGCACAAGGCCGCGACCGGGCTGCACAGCAGCCCCTTTTCACGATGCCGGTTTAGCGCGGCATCAATTCGATCAGGCAGAACCGCCCTTGCACATCCAGCCCCAGCAATGCGTCGTTGCCTTCCAGATGCAGGCAGTCATACAAGCCCAGCTGTTGCTTCTGCTGCCCCGACACTGCCACCTCGACATGCCCACTGGCGGCGAACAGCAGCACTGTCGAGGCCGAGCTGAACACCCGGCTGGTGCCGTCGAACCACTGCAACCGTGCGCGGTAGCGCTGCGGTGCATAGATCAGGTTGAAGTCGCGGATGGCCCCGCCGAGCAGCTTGCAGCTGACCTGGCTTTCGCCATTGAAGGCGAAGGCATCGAACGGCAGCAGCGGACGGCTGGCCTCACCATCGACCAACAACCGCATGCCATCACCCTGCAGCACGGTGATGATCCGCTGGTAGCCGGCAAAGGTGGAGAACCCACCGGACTCCTCGATATCGGCGATCGACAACCGCCATCCGAACCCGTCCAGGCCCTCGCCGGCGTCGCGGGTGATCTCTTCGGTGAAACCGCCACCGTTCTTCCAAGGCATGCGCGGGTAGTCTTTGGCGCGCAGCAACTGCAACTGGGTCATTTACTGAATCGTCCTTCGAGGCGATGACGGGAACCGGGGTGGATCAGCCGCGCGGCGGTCACCGGCTGGCGGCCGGACCAGGTACGGCGGCGGATCAGCAAGCAAGGCTCGCCTTGCTCGATTTGCAGCAGGCGGCACTCCTCGGGCTCGGCGAGGATCGCCTCGACCACGTGCTCGCCTTCGGTCAATGGCGCGACCTGCGACAGATACGCATAGGGCGTTTGCCGGGTGAAGTCCTGCTTGAGGTAGTCCGGTGCGATCTGGGCGTTGACGTAGCGGTCCTCGATCTGTACCGGCACGCCGTTCTCGTAGTGCACAATCAGCGAGTGGAACACCCGCTGGCCTTCGCGCATGTCCAACGCCAGGGCCCGCTCGGAACCGGCGGTTTCTTCGGTCAGGCGGATCACCTGACAGCTATGCTGGTGGCCACGACCGGCGATTTCGTCGGCGATGTTGTTGACCTCGAACAGTGCCGAGCGGGTCTTGGGCTCGGCGACGAACGTGCCCACGCCCTGCATGCGCACCAGCAGCCCTTCGGCGGTGAGCTCGCGCAGGGCGCGGTTGATGGTCATGCGGCTGAAGCCCAGCTGGCTGACCAGTTCGCTCTCCGAGGGTACCCGGTGATGGGGCGGCCAGCTGCCGTTTTCGATCTGCTGGACGATCATCTGCTTGACCCGGGCATAGAGCGGCGCCGGCCCTTCGCCCATCTGGGCAACCAGCGCGGAGACAGGAGGTGTCGGCACGGCGTTGGATCCTTTGTGCAATTGATTGAGCGGTAGCTTGCCGCAGTTTACCCGGCAGGCAAACGCCTGTATATGTATATACAAGTTAAACAATAACAGGATTTCACCCGATGCCTGCCTTTTTCGCCGAACGCGCCCTGCTGCCCAATGGCTGGGCCAGCAATGTCCGCCTGGAAGTTGCCGAGGATGGCCGCCTGACCCACGTCGAGGCCAACGCCTCGGCCGAAGGCGCCGAACGCCTGGGCGGCCCATTGCTGCCGGGCATGCCCAACCTGCACTCCCACGCCTTCCAGCGTGCGATGGCGGGCCTGGCGGAAGTGGCCGGCAACCCCAACGACAGCTTCTGGACCTGGCGCGACCTGATGTACCGCCTGGTTGGCCGCATCACCCCCGAGCAGGTGCAGGTCATCGCCCGTCAGCTGTATATCGAAATGCTCAAGGCCGGCTACACCTCGGTGGCCGAGTTCCACTACGTGCACCATGACCACAACGGCCACGCCTATGCCGATCCGGCCGAACTGTCGCTGCGCATCAGCGCTGCCGCCGCCGAAACCGGCATCGGCCTGACCCTGCTGCCGGTGCTCTACAGCCATGCAGGTTTCGGCGGCCAGGCGCCGAGCGAAGGCCAGCGCCGCTTCATCAACTCCAGCGAGCAGTACCTGCGCCTGCAGGAGCGCCTCGCCCCTCACCTGGCGGCGCAACCGGCCCAGCGCCTGGGCCTGTGCTTCCACTCCCTGCGCGCGGTCACCCCTGGGCAGATCGCCGAAGTGCTGGCGGCCGGCGACCAGGCGTGCCCGGTGCATATCCACATCGCCGAGCAGCAAAAGGAAGTCGACGACTGCCTGGCCTGGAGCGGTCGCCGCCCACTGCAATGGCTCTATGAAAACGTCGACGTGGATGCACGCTGGTGCCTGGTCCACGCCACCCACGCCGAGCCGGACGAAGTCGCCGCCATGGCCCGCAGCCGCGCGGTGGCCGGCCTGTGCCTGACCACCGAGGCCAACCTGGGCGACGGCATCTTCCCGGCCGTGGACTTCATGGCCCAGGGCGGACGCATGGGTATCGGCTCGGACAGCCATGTGTCGCTCAGCGTCGTGGAAGAGCTGCGCTGGCTGGAATATGGCCAGCGCCTGCGCGACCAGCGACGCAATCGCCTGTATCGCGGCGATCAGCCGATGGTCGGCCGCACCCTGTACGACGCCGCCTTGGTCGGCGGCGCCCAGGCGATGGGCCAGGCCGTGGGCGAGCTGGCGGTCGGCAAGCGCGCCGACTGGCTGGTGCTCGATGGGCAGGACCCTTACCTCGCCACCGCCAGCGGCGACGCCATCCTCAATCGCTGGCTGTTCGCCGGTGGCGATCGCCAGGTGCGCGATGTGATGGTCAATGGGCAGTGGGTGGTGCGCCAGGGGCGGCATGAACAGGAAGCCGAGAGCGCCCAGGCGTTCGTCGAGGTACTGCGTCAGTTGCTGGACTGATGCGTCGCCTGCACTGACGCATTCGCGGGCAAGCCCACTCCCACAGAGTGGACTGCCCCCAAGAAGCTGGACATTCATCCAACCCTTGGAGGCAATCCAGAGACGGCGTTAGCCATGGGGGAGCGGGCTTGCCCGCGAACGCTTTCTGGTCAGTGCGCGGCGACGATCTGCTTGTCCGACGCACGCCAGATCAAGCGCGTCGTGTCATAGCCTTGCTGACGTGCCCTGGCCAGCAGGCTTTCGCGCTCCACCGCCGGAATGGACTGGGTGCGCGACAGGATCCACAGGTACTTGCGGTCCGGGCTGCCGACGATTGCCGTGCGGTAGCGCTCGTCCACATACAGCACCCAGTACTCGCCCTTGGCCACGCCTGGCACCAGATGCGTGAACCAGTTGTTGAACTCCACCCACAGCCGGTCGGTGTGCCCTGCCTCCTGCGGCCACGCCGAACCTTCGGCGCGCAGCCACTCGCCATCGAGCATGCGGCAGCGGTTCAGCACGCCAACCGAGCCGTCGGGCCGCAGGTTGTAGTGCGCCTCGGACTGGGCGCAGTCGCGCTGATAGGACATCGGCAAGCGCGCCAGCTCGAACCATTTGCCTTCGTAGCGCTTGAGATCGATGTTACCGGCGGTCTTGGGTACCAGCGGGTCGGTCGCGGACGTGGCGCAACCACCCAACAGCATCGCCGCGCAGAGCGCCAGCAGCAGGTGTAATCGCTTCATTTGAGCCCCTGCCCGGAATAGATGAGAACCTTGTCCGCCGCGTACTGCACGCTGATGAAACTCTTCTCGTCACCCCAGGTGCAGCTGCTCATGCCCAGCGCTCCCGAACATTCGGCGGGTGTGCCGAGCAGTTGCTCGACCTCAGCCTTGCTCATGCCCGTCTTGAGCTTGGAATAGTTTTCCTGGTTGATCTTGCTGCAGGCGGTCAGGACGACGCACAAGGACAACAGGGCGAGGGAACGCAACGACATGAAGGGACACTCCTGGAGATGAAGGCACAGGCATGGTGGCCTGCAGACAGCTTAGAAGGCAAAAAGCCGCCTCGGTTCCCTGCCCACCTGGTATTCCCCCTACGCCATTGGTCGGCTGGTGCGCAGCTTGAGACACTGATCACAGCCCGGAAACGATTGCGGGGCAGTCCACCCCCACGACACGCGTGGGAGCGATACTGCCCCGCAACCCTTTCAACCGCTCAGAAACGCGAACCCGGCTCCAGCAGGAAGTCCATTTCTTCACTGGTGCTCGGCCGGCCCAGCACCAGGTTGCGGTGCGGGAAACGGCCAAAGCGAGCGATCACCCGCTGGTGCTGCTCGGCATAGTCGAGGAAGCCCTCGAACAACCGGACATTGGCCTCTGGCTGTTCATCCAGCAGCATCTGGTAACGCTCGACACACAGGTTCTGCCAGTCCAGCACCTCGGCATGCTCCAGCACCAGCAGCACGAACACCCGCTGGATCGGCAGCAGCTGGTAGTCCCAGCCCTTCTGCAGCCCTTGCATGGCGATCACCTGGGCACGCCGGTCGCCATCGAAGGCGCGCGGGGTGTCGCGATGGATCATGCGCGGCAGCTGATCGAGCAGCAGGAGCAGGCCAAGCCAGCCCTGGGGGCTCTGCTGCCACTCGTCCAGGCCACCGGCCAGGGCATGCTCGACCAGCTCGCCGAAGTACTCGCGTGCTTCGTCGTCATGGTGCTTGCCGAACCACAGCGAGCTCTTCTCGTCAGCCACGACCTGGGGGCTGGCGCCCCATCCGAACCACCACTCCAGCAACGGCTGCCAAGGTGCGAGCATGACTTACTCCTTGTGGTAGGCGGTGACGCGCTCGACCTCTTCCTTCGAGCCGAGGATCACCGACACACGCTGGTGCAGACTCTCTGGCTGGATGTCGAGGATGCGATCGTAACCATTGGTGGAGGCGCCGCCGGCCTGCTCGATGATGAACGACATCGGGTTGGCTTCGTACATCAGGCGCAGCTTGCCCGGCTTGCTCGGCTCGCGGGCGTCGCGTGGGTACATGAACAGGCCGCCACGGGTGAGGATGCGGTGCACGTCGGCCACCATCGAGGCGATCCAGCGCATGTTGTAGTTCTTGTTCAGCGGACCGGTCTCACCGGCCAGCAGCTCGCCCACGTAGCGCTGGACCGGGGCTTCCCAGTGACGCTGGTTGGACATGTTGATGGCGAACTCGGCGGTGCTTTCCGGTACGCGGATGTTCTCGTGGGTCAGGACGAAGCTGCCCAGTTCGCGATCCAGGGTGAAGCCCTTGACGCCATTGCCCAGGGTCAGGATCAGCATGGTCTGCGGGCCGTAGATGGCGTAACCGGCGGCGACCTGCTGGGTGCCTGGCTGCAGGAAGGCGTTTTCGTTGAGGGTTTCGTTCTGGCTCAGGTATTCGTTGGGGCAACGCAGCACCGAGAAGATGGTGCCGACCGAGACGTTGACGTCGATGTTCGACGAGCCGTCCAGCGGGTCGAAGACCAGCAGGTAGGCACCCTTGGGGTACTTGCCCGGGATCTGGTAGGCGTTGTCCATTTCCTCGGACGCCATGCCGGCCAGGTGGCCGCCCCACTCGTTGGCTTCGAGCAGGATATCGTTGGAGATGACGTCGAGCTTCTTCTGCACTTCGCCCTGCACGTTTTCGGTGCCCATGCTGCCCAGCACGCCGCCCAGGGCGCCCTTGGACACGTGGTGGCTGATTTCCTTGCACGCACGCGCCACCACCTCGATCAGGAAGCGCAGATCGGCAGGGGTATTGTTGCTGCGGGTCTGCTCAATCAGATAGCGACTCAGGGTAACGCGGGACATGTATGGCTCCGAAATGGAAAGGGGGGAGAAAAACCCCCGCAGTTTACAGGGAGAGTTGCGGGCTAGCGAGCAATCAGACTCGACTGGTCGTTCTGACGGCACAATAGGCCGGTAGTTCAGCCCCCGCCAGGCCGACTGTCGACTGGGGCCGCTTTGCGACCCTTCGCGGGCAAGCCCGCACCCACAGGCCTGCGAGAAACCTGTGGGGTTTACCCGCGAATGGCTTCACGTCAGTCCAGGGCCTTCCAGATCTCGCCGGCGTATTCGCGAATGGTCCGGTCCGAGGAGAACCACCCCATCCGCGCCGTGTTCAGCACCGCCATCCGCCACCAGTCCTGCGGCGTGTGCCACAACGCCTCGACCCGCCGCTGGGCATCCCAATAGGCATCGAAGTCGGCGCACACCAGGAAGCGGTCATACCCCACCAGCCCGTCGATCAACCCCGCATAGCGCGATGGATCGTCCGGCGAGAACACCCCGCTGCGGATCGCCTGCAACACATCGTTCAGGCGGCTGGACGCGGCAATCGCCGCATTCGCGCCGAAGTCCCCGGCCTTGCGCCGCGCCTCCACCTGCTGGGCCGTGAGGCCGAAGATGAACATGTTGTCGGCGCCGACCTGCTCGCTCATCTCGACATTGGCGCCGTCGAGCGTGCCGATGGTCAACGCACCGTTGAGGCCGAACTTCATGTTGCTGGTACCGGATGCTTCGTAGCCGGCCGTGGAAATCTGCTCGGACAAATCCGCCGCCGGGATGATGCTCTCGGCCAGGCTCACGTTGTAGTTGGGCAGGAACACCACCTTGAGCAGGCCGCGCACGGTCGGGTCGTTGTTGACCACCCGGGCGATGTCGTTGGCCAGCTTGATGATCAGCTTGGCCTGGTGATAGCTGGCCGCAGCCTTGCCGGCGAAGATCTTCACCCGCGGCACCCAGTCGGTGCCGGGCTCGGCGCGCATGGCCTGGTACAGGGCCACGGTATGCAGCAGGTTGAGCAGCTGACGCTTGTACTCGTGGATGCGCTTGACCTGCACGTCGAACAGCGCCTGCGGGTCGACCGTGACCCCGACCCGGTCCTGGATGATGCTGGCCAGGGCCCGCTTGCTGTGCAGGCGCTGGGCGGCGAACTGCTTGCGGAAGGTGGCCTTTTCAGCGAACGGCACCAGGGCCTTGAGCTTGTCCTGCGGCTCGTCCAGCACCTCCGGGCCCAGTGCCTCCACCAACATCGCGGTGAGCTGCGGGTTGGCCTGGTACAGCCAGCGGCGGAAGGTGATGCCGTTGGTCTTGTTGTTGATCCGCTGCGGGTAGAGCTTGTGCAGCTCGGCGAACACCGTGCTGCGCATCAACCGACTGTGCAACGCCGACACGCCGTTGACGCTGTGCGAGCCGAGGAAGGCCAGATTGCCCATGCGCACCCGGCGCCCGTTGTCCTCCTCGATCAACGATACCGCCCGCAGCACGTCGAAATCGTGCAGGCCTTTGGCCCGCAGGGCACCGATGTGATAGGCGTTGATCAGGTAGATGATCTGCATGTGGCGCGGCAGCATGCGCTCCATCAGTGCCACCGGCCAGGTTTCCAGGGCCTCGGGCAGCAGCGTGTGGTTGGTGTAGGCCAAGGTATTGACGGTGAGCTCCCAGGCGGTGTCCCAAGGGATCTCGTGCTGGTCGACCAGCAGGCGCATCAGCTCGGCCACGGCGATCGACGGATGGGTGTCGTTGAGCTGGATGGCCGCCGCGTCCGGCAGGTTGAGCAGGTTCTCGTGCATGTTCAGGTGACGGCGCAGCAAGTCCTGCAGCGAAGCCGACACGAAGAAATACTCCTGGCGCAGACGCAACTCCTGGCCCGCCTCGGTGCTGTCGGCCGGGTAAAGCACCCGCGAGATGCTCTCGGCCCGCGCCACCTCGGCCACGGCGCCCAGGTGGTCACCGGCATTGAAACGCTCCAGGTGCAGCTCTTCGAGTGCCCGGGCGCGCCACAGCCGCAAGGTGTTGACGCTGGCCCCGCGCCAGCCGACCACCGGTGTGTCATAGGCCACCGCCCGCACTGTCTCGCCCGGCCACCAGACCTGGCGTGGCTGGCCATGGGTGTCGTGCACCGTCTCGACGCTGCCGCCGAAGCTGATCGGATAGATCACCTCGGCCCGCTCGAACTCCCAGGGGTTGCCGAAGTCCAGCCAGTTTTCGGTCTGCTCCTGCTGCCAGCCATCGACCATGGCCTGGCGGAACAGACCGTGTTCATAGCGGATGCCATAGCCATGGGCAGCGATGCCCAGGGTCGACATGCTCTCCATGAAGCACGCTGCCAGGCGCCCAAGCCCGCCATTGCCCAGCGCGGCATCCGGCTCCAGCAGGCGGATGCGCTCCAGGTCCACGTCCAGGCCTTCGAGCGCGTCGCGGGCAATGTCCAGCAGCCCCAGGTTGCTCAGGCTGTCGTAGAGCAGCCGGCCGATGAGAAACTCCAGGGAGAGGTAATAGACCCGCTTCTGGCTGCGCCGATAGGCCTGGCGGGTGTGGTCCATCCAGTGATCGACCATGTGATCACGGGCAGCCAGGGTAATGGCTTCGAACCAGTCGTGATCGAAGGCATGCTCCGGGTCCTTGCCGACGGCGTAGGTCAGCTTGGCCAGTACAGCGGCGCGAAAATCTGCCACTTCTGCATCACGCGCTTTGGGTTCCTGGGACATGCGGCATCCTCGGCAAGTTGACGAAAGCACAGGTTGTTCAGCCTAGACGCTTCGACACAGAGCGACAGCGAGGGTTCTCGGTTTTCCTGCCCGCTCGGCGATTCGGGCAAAAGGTTGTTCACAAATTGAACAACTCCGGTATCATCGCGCGCCCCGAACCGTGATACGCCCCTATAACGATGAAACCGACCCTGATCGCCGCCGCCGAAGTCGACCGCCTGGAAACCTGGCAACGCTATGCCAGCCACATGTGCGGAGGCTGCCATTCGACCTGCTGTACCTTGCCGGTGGAGGTGAAGATCAAGGACCTGATCCGCATCGGCGTGGTGGATGAGTTCGAGAAGGACGAACCACCGAAGAACATCGCCAAGCGCCTGCAGAAGGACGGCATCATCGAACGCTTCAACCAGAAGTCGGGGATCTTCACCCTGACCAGGATGAGCAACGACGACTGCCTGTACCTGGATCGTAAGAGCCGGCTGTGCACCATTTATGACAAGCGCCCGGACACCTGCCGCAACCACCCCAAGATCGGCCCACGGCCAGGGTATTGTGCTTATAAACCGAAGGTCGCTACTCGCTGATTGATCGCCTGTCAGGGCCTCTTCGCGGGCTTGCCCGCGAAAAGAACACCACCCATACCCCAGACAAACAAAAACGCCCCCGGCCTTTGGACCGGGGGCGTTTTCGTTTCAGCTCAGGCTAGCAGATCAAGCCTTGGCTTTCTTGGCAGCGCGGGTACGCTCGCCTTCGTCGAGGATCTTCTTGCGCAGACGGATCGACTTCGGGGTCACTTCGCACAGCTCGTCGTCCTGGATGAATTCCAGGGCTTGTTCGAGGGTGTGGCGAACCGGCGGAACCAGGGCGATGACTTCGTCCTTGCCCGAAGCACGCATGTTGTCGAGCTTCTTGCCTTTGGTCGGGTTCACGCCCAGGTCGTTGTCACGGCTGTTCAGGCCG
>Ga0153917_1000140_pt1 | contig 70571 bp, 71 predicted proteins | sample TSFL001MetaG_FD_104695 | JGI IMG/M metagenome (GOLD analysis project Ga0153917, IMG submission 104695) | Attine ant fungus gardens microbial communities from Florida, USA - TSFL001 MetaG | ecosystem: Host-associated > Fungi > Mycelium > Unclassified | place: USA: Florida, Paynes Creek Historic...
CCATCGATCACCTTGGAGTCGCGCGCCGCCTCACCGACACCGGTGTTGACGACGACCTTGACCAGGCCGGGGATCTGCATGACGTTCTCGTAGCCGAACTCGTCCTGCAGAGCCTTCTTGATCTCGTTGTTGTACTTCGCCTTCAGGCGGGGCTGCAGGCGGTTCGAAGGCGAGCCTTCGGCCGCAGGGACAGCACCCGCGACATCAGCGGTGTCGATCGCTGCCATCAGAGGTCCTTACCGCTCTTCTTCGCGTAGCGCACGCGGACCGTGCGCTTCACGCCGTCCTTGACCTGCTCCTCGACGCGGTGACCGACCCTGGTCGGCTTCTTCGTCTCGGGGTCGACCAGGGCGACGTTCGAGATGTGGATGGGGGCCTCGATGGTCTCGATGCCGCCCGTCTTGGTGCCACGCTGCGTCTGACCGACGCGGGTGTGCTTGGTGGCGTAGTTCACGCCCTCCACGATCACGCGGTTCTGCTCGACGAGGACCTCGAGGACCTTGCCCTGCTTGCCGCGGTCGCCGCCCTTTTCCTGCTTGCGGCCGGAGATGACCTGGACCAGGTCACCCTTCTTGATGTTCGCCATGAGTTACAGCACCTCCGGGGCGAGCGAGACGATCTTCATGAACTTCTTGTCACGGAGCTCACGACCCACCGGGCCGAAGATGCGGGTGCCGCGGGGCTCCCCGTCGTTCTTCAGGATCACGGCGGCGTTCTCGTCGAACTTGATGTACGAGCCGTCGGGACGGCGGGTCTGCTTCACGGTGCGGACGATGACGGCCTTGACGACGTCGCCCTTCTTGACGTTCCCACCGGGGATCGCGTCCTTGACCGTGGCGACGATGATGTCGCCCAGGCCCGCGTAGCGACGGCTGGAGCCGCCGAGCACGCGGATGGTGAGCAGCTCCTTGGCGCCGGTGTTGTCGGCGACCTTGAGTCGGGACTCGGTCTGGATCACTTTGCCTTCTCCAGGATCTCCACCAGACGCCAGCGCTTGGTGGCGCTCAGCGGGCGGGTCTCGTTGATGAGAACGAGGTCGCCGATGCCGGCGGTGTTGTTCTCGTCGTGCGCCTTGACCTTCGTCGTACGGCGGATGACCTTGCCGTACAGCGGGTGCTTCACCCGGTCCTCGACCTCGACGACGATGGTCTTGTCCATCTTGTCGCTGACGACGTAGCCGCGGCGCGACTTGCGGTAGCCACGAGCGTCGGCGTCGCGCACATCGTGCGAGACGACCTCGGCCTCGGCGGCCACGGCGGCAGCCTTCTTCTCAGCCATTACTCGGCCTCCTCCTTCGGCGCGTCAGCCTCGTCGGCCTTCTTCGCCTTTGCCTTGGACGCCTTCTTCGCCGGAGCCTCGACCGGAGCCGGCGTCGCACGGATGCCCAGCTCGCGCTCGCGGATCACGGTGTACAGGCGCGCGATGTCGCGCTTGACGGCGCGGATGCGGCCGTGGCTCTCCAGCTGGCCGGTGGCCGACTGGAAACGGAGGTTGAACAGCTCCTCCTTGGCCTTGCGCAGCTCCTCGACGAGGCGCTGGTCTTCGAACGTGTCGAGCTCGGTCACACCGAGCTCCTTGGTGCCGATCGCCATTACGCGTCGCCCTCCTCGCGCTTGATGATGCGTGCCTTGAGCGGCAGCTTGTGGATTGCCCGCTGCAGCGCCTCGCGGGCGAGCTGCTCGTTGACACCGGCGACCTCGAAGAGGACGCGGCCGGGCTTGACGTTGGCGACCCACCACTCGGGGGAACCCTTACCGGAACCCATGCGGGTCTCGGCGGGCTTCTTCGTGAGCGGACGGTCGGGGTAGATGTTGATCCACACCTTTCCACCACGCTTGATGTGACGGGTCATCGCGATACGAGCGGACTCGATCTGACGGTTGGTCACGTAGGCGGGGGTGAGGGCCTGGATCCCGAACTCGCCGAAGGAGACCTTCGTGCCGCCGGTGGCCGCACCATCACGCTTGGGGTGATGCTGCTTGCGGTACTTGACCTTGCGAGGGATAAGCATCAGGCAGACGCTCCTTCTGCGACGGGAGCCTCGTTACGCGGGCCGCGGCGGCGGTCGCCACCACGGTCGTCACGACGGGACTTCGGTGCGTTGGCCTGCTCGCGAGCAAGCTCCTTGTTGGTGAGGTCGCCCTTGTAGATCCAGACCTTCACGCCGATGCGGCCGAAGGTGGTCTTGGCCTCGTAGAAGCCGTAGTCGATGTTCGCGCGCAGCGTGTGCAGCGGCACACGACCCTCGCGGTAGAACTCCGACCGGCTCATCTCCGCGCCGCCGAGACGGCCCGAGACCTGGATCCGGATGCCCTTGGCACCGGCGCGCTGGGCGCCCTGGAGGCCCTTGCGCATGGCGCGACGGAAGGCCACGCGAGCAGAGAGCTGCTCGGCGATGCCCTGGGCGACGAGCTGAGCGTCGGCCTCGGGGTTCTTGACCTCGAGGATGTTCAGCTGGATCTGCTTGCCCGTGAGCTTCTCGAGGTCACCGCGGATGCGCTCCGCCTCGGCGCCGCGGCGGCCGATGACGATGCCGGGACGCGCGGTGTGGATGTCCACGCGCACGCGGTCGCGGGTGCGCTCGATCTCGATGTTGCTCACGCCGGCGCGGTCGAGCTGCGTCTGCAGGAGCTTGCGGATCTTGATGTCCTCGGCGACGTAGTCGGCGTAGCGCTGACCCGGCTTGGTCGAGTCAGAGAACCACCGGGACACGTGGTCCGTGGTGATGCCGAGGCGGAAGCCGTACGGGTTTACCTTCTGTCCCATTACTTGCTCGCCTTCTTGTCTTCGGCCGATCCCTGAGCCTGTCGAAGGGCGGGGGTGGCCAGCACGACCGTGATGTGGCTCGTGCGCTTCTTGATCTGGAACGCGCGGCCCTGGGCGCGGGGCTGGAAACGCTTCAGCGTCGTCCCCTCGTCCACGAAGGCGTTCTTGACGTAGAGGTCCTGCTCGTCGAGGAACTCGCCGTCGCGGTCGGCCTTCACCTGGGCGTTGGCGATCGCGGAGTGCACGAGCTTGTAGATCGGCTCGGAGGCGCTCTGCTGCGCGAACTTCAGGATGGCGAGGGCTTCCTGCGCCTGCTTGCCCTTGATGAGGGCGACGACACGACGAGCCTTCTGCGGGGTCACGCGGATGTGCTTCACGCGTGCGATGGATTCGACCATTAGCGGCGCCGCCCCTTCTTGTCGTCCTTCTCGTGGCCGCGGAAGGTGCGGGTGGGCGCGAACTCGCCCAGCTTGTGACCGACCATGGTCTCGGACACGAACACGGGGATGTGCTTGCGTCCGTCGTGCACGGCGATGGTGTGTCCCAGCATGGCGGGGATGATCATCGACCGGCGCGACCAGGTCTTGATGACGTTCTTCGTACCGGCTTCGTTCTGCACGACCACCTTGCGAAGCAGGTGCTCGTCGACGAAGGGGCCCTTCTTGAGACTGCGAGGCATCTTCTCTTACTCCTACTTGCGCTTCTTGCCGGCGTTACGGCGACGCACGATGTACTTGTCGCTTTCCTTGTTGGCGTGACGGGTGCGTCCCTCAGCCTGGCCCCAGGGGGTGACGGGGTGACGACCACCGGACGTCTTGCCCTCACCACCACCGTGCGGGTGGTCCACCGGGTTCATCGCGACACCGCGGACGGTCGGGCGCACGCCCAGCCAGCGCTTGCGGCCGGCCTTGCCCCAGTTGATGTTCGACTGCTCGGCGTTGCCGACCTCGCCGATCGTCGCACGGCAGCGCGCGTCGACGTTGCGGATCTCGCCCGAGGGCAGACGCAGCTGGGCGTAGGGGCCGTCCTTCGCGACCAGACGCACGGAGGCGCCGGCCGAGCGGGCCAGCTTCGCGCCGCCGCCGGGGCGGAGCTCGATGGCGTGGATGACGGTACCCGTCGGGATGTTCTTCAGCGGAAGGTTGTTGCCCGGCTTGATGTCCGCGGCAGCACCCGACTCGACGATGTCGCCCTGCTTCAGCTTGTTCGGCGCGATGATGTAGCGCTTCTCGCCGTCGAAGTAGTGCAGCAGCGCGATGCGCGCGGTGCGGTTGGGGTCGTACTCGATGTGAGCGACCTTGGCGTCGATGCCGTCCTTGTCATTGCGACGGAAGTCGATGACGCGGTACTGACGCTTGTGGCCACCACCGATGTGACGGGTCGTGATGCGGCCCTGGTTGTTGCGGCCACCGGTCTTGCTGAGCGGACGCAGCAGCGACTTCTCCGGCGTCGATCGGGTGATCTCGGCGAAGTCGGCCACCGACGAGCCGCGGCGACCCGGGGTCGTGGGCTTGTACTTGCGAATAGCCATGTTCTGTCCTTATCCCCCGGTCAGTTCACTGCCGTGAAGATGTCGATGGTGCCCGACTTCAGGGCGACGATGGCGCGCTTGGTGTCCTTGCGCTTGCCCGTGCCGAAGCGGGTGCGGCGAGCCTTGCCGACGCGGTTGATCGTGTTGACGCTGGCGACCTTCACGTCGAAGATCTTCTCGATGGCGAGCTTGATCTCGGTCTTGGAGGCGCGGGGATCCACCAGGAAGGTGTACTTGCCCTCGTCGATCAGGCCGTAGCTCTTCTCGGAGACGACCGGCTTCAGGATGATGTCGCGCGGGTCCTTGTTGGCAGCCGCGGCGAGGATGTTGTCGCTCATGCGGAGACCTCCTCGGTTGCGCCGGACTTCAGCGCGACGAACGCGTCGAAGGCCGCCTTGGTGAAGACGATGTCGTCGGAGTTGACCACGTCGTAGGCGTTGAGCTGGTCGAAGTACAGCACGTGCACGTCGGCCAGGTTGCGGACGCTCAGGGCGGTGAGGTCGTCGGCGCGGTCGATGACCACGAGGAGATTCTTGCCCGGGAGCGCCTTCAGGAAGGCGGCGGCCGTCTTGGTGGACGGCTTGCCCTCGATGCCGAAGGACTCGACGACGTGCAGGCGCTCACCGCGGAAGCGGTCGCTCAGCGCACCCAGCAGGGCGGCGGCGATCATCTTCTTGGGGGTGCGCTGCGAGTAGTCGCGCGGCTTCGGGCCGTGGACGATGCCACCGCCGGTCATGTGCGGCGCGCGGATGGAGCCCTGACGGGCGTTACCCGTGCCCTTCTGCTTGAAGGGCTTGCGACCGGCACCGGAGACCTCACCGCGACGCTTGGTCGAGTGGGTGCCCTGGCGTGCCGCGGCGAGCTGCGCGACGACGACCTGGTGGATCAGCGGAACGTTGGTCTTGGCGTCGAAGATCGCGGCGGGGGCGTCGACCGTACCGGTCTTCTTGCCGCCGGCGAACACGTCGAGCGTCAGAGTGGTGTCAGCCATGGGACTCAGGCACCCTTCACTGCGTTGCGGACGTAGACGATGCGACCGCGCGCACCGGGGACGGCGCCCTTGACGAGCAGCAGACCCTTCTCGGCGTCGACGGCGTGCACCGTGAGGTTGAGGACGGTCACGCGCTCGCCACCCATGCGACCGGCCATGCGCATGCCCTTGAAGACACGGCTCGGGGTCGACGAAGCACCGATGGAACCGGGCTTGCGGTGGTTGCGGTGCGCACCGTGCGAGGCGGAGACGCCCTTGAAGTTGTGGCGCTTCATGACACCGGCGAAGCCCTTGCCCTTGCTGGTGCCGACGACGTCGACCAGCTGGCCGGCCTCGAAGGTGCCCTCAACGGTGAGCTCCTGGCCCAGCGTGTAGTCGCCGGCGTCCGCGGTGCGGATCTCGGTGACGTGGCGGCGCGGGGTGACCCCGGCGGCCTCGAAGTGCTTGGCGAGGGGCTGCGTGACCTTGCGCGGGTCGATCTGACCGGCCGCGATCTGCACGGCGTTGTAGCCGTCCTTCTCGGGGGTGCGGATCTGGGTGACCACGTTCGGGGCCAGCTCGATCACGGTGACCGGGATCAGCTTGCCGTTCTCGTTCCAGACCTGGGTCATGCCGAGCTTGGTGCCGAGCAGGCCCTTGGAAATCTTTGCGTTGATGTCGACCATCGTGATCCCCTTACAGCTTGATCTCGATGTTGACGTCAGCAGGAAGGTCGAGGCGCATGAGCGAGTCGACGGCCTTCGGCGTCGGGTCGACGATGTCGATCAGACGCTTGTGGGTGCGCATCTCGAAGTGCTCGCGGCTGTCCTTGTACTTGTGGGGCGACCGGATGACGCACACGACGTTCTTCTCGGTCGGAAGCGGCACCGGGCCGACGACGGTCGCGCCCGCACGGGTCACGGTGTCGACGATCTTGCGGGCCGACGTGTCGATGACCTCGTGGTCATACGACTTCAGGCGAATGCGGATCTTCTGTCCCGCCATTGTCTGCTCTCTCTCATTAAGCGTCGTACCCGCCCGGATCGGGTGATCCGGGGGCATTGGACGCGCGACGGCGCGTTCTGCGCCTTCGCACTCCTCCTCCTGGCTCCGTCTCGGATCCGAGGATCCGATCCCGAACCGGATCCTGGAATCCGGTCCCGAACCGGATCCTGGAATCCGGTCCCTGAGCCTGTCGAAGGGGCGCACCACTGTTCTGCTGTCAGCCCGGAGCCTTGCGACCCGCGGAAGCCGACCCCCGCACATGGCAGGGCCTCGGTGAGGAGGTGTCGGTTGTCTGTTCTGCTGCCCGCGGCCCAGATCCCTGCGCCCGCTTCGGTGGATCTCTCCGTGGAAGGGCGCCGTCTGTGCACTGCCCTGGCAGTGATCCGGCGCGCATCGGGACGCACGCCGGAATGTGGAACCTCAACAGTCTACGTGCACCCCGGGCGTGTCGCAAACTCGGGCGTGTCGCGTCGGCGTGTCCGGCGTGTCTCGCGTGTCCGGCGTGTCCGGCATGTCCGGCACGTCTCGCGACGACGGGCTCCGGCTGCGCTCGCGACCACGGGCTCCGGCGGCGGCGGTGGCCGCATCTGCCGCTCGCTTGTCGCGACACGCCCTCATTCCCGCACCATCACGGCGCGTCGCGACAACTGAACGCCGAGACCGGATCCTCCGCACCACGGGTGCGCTCACGGACGGCCCGTCATCCCCTGCAGCCCTGTTCGTTCACTTGTCGCGACGCGCCCCCGGATCCCCGCCATCGCGGCGCGTCGCGACAACTGAACGCCGGTCGGCGGGGACGTCAGGGCGATGGTCCTCCACACGGCATGCACCAGCCGGCTTGTACACCGATCGCGGGATCCGGGCCCCGCGATTCCGCCGGGGTGGGGATGCTGGACGGCATGCGACCGCCGCTCCCGCTCCCCCCGCAGCTCGGCACCGCGTTCTCGCGCGCGGAAGGACTGGCCGCGGGTCTGACGCCCAAGCAGCTGCGACATCCTGCGCTGGCGATCCCGTTCCGCCGGATCCGGATCGTCCCACAGCAGGCCGACGACGACGGCGAGCCGGATCCCTTCGCCGATCCCGTCGCGGACGCACTGCGGGCACTCAGCGATGCCTATGCACGGGCGCTGCCCGAGGGCGTTCACCTGAGCCACTCCAGTGCGGCGGTGCTCCACGGTATCCCCCTCCCCCGTCGCGCGTTCGCCCAGCTTCGCGGTGAGGCCTGGCGCCCTCTCGCAGATAGGGTTCTCGTGGAGGCCTCGACGCCGCGCCCTGGGCGCGCCCCGCGGGGGCCGCGCGTCCGCGGTCATCAGTCGGTCCCCGCACTGCAGCCCGTGATGACGCTCGGCCGAGTCCTCGTCGCCACGCCCGCCGCGACCTGGGCATCTCTCGCCGGCCGATTGGACGTCGACGAGCTCGTCGCCATCGGGGATGCGATCGTGCGGATCCCCCGGATCCCGGGTCCGTTCGGGCGAGTGCTCCGTGCACCGCTCGCCACCTTCGATGACCTGGACGCCGTCATCCGGTCGGGACGCCGCGTCGGGATCGTGAAGCTGCGCGAAGCCCGCGCGCTGGTCCGCGTCGGATCCGCCTCCCCCAAGGAGACCGAACTGCGATGTGCTCTGACCGCGGGGACCGCGCTGCCCGCACCCGTGCTCGACTTCGATGTCTATGCCAGAGGGGTGTTCCTCGGGTGCAGCGAGATCGCATACCCGGAGTACCAGGTGGCGGTCGAGTACGAGGGCGACTACCACCGTACGGATCGAAGACGGTGGGCGAAGGACATCGACAAGTACCAGGCCTACGCGGAGGCCGGCTGGCGCGTCGTTCAGATCACTGCCGAGCATCTGCGCCGCACGGGCGAGCCCGCACGCCGCGTTCGCACGGCCCTGCGGCAAGCGGGCTGGAGCCCCGGCCTACGCTGACCCATCCTCCGGCCACGCGGAACCGCAACCCCGCGGAATCGCACCCCACGCTGAATCGTCCTCCGGCCGGGGAACCGCACCCCCCGCGGAACCGCACCCCCCGCTGACCCGTCCTCCGGCCACGCGGAACCGCACCCCCGCAGAGTCACAGAGTCACAGAGTCGTCGGATCGCGGGCGGCCGTTCGCGGCCCTGGATCCGGCTCGCCGGCCCCGGATTGCCGTCGATCCGGCGTCGGAGCGACGATTCGCGACCAGCGAGCGGAGTCAGGCGGCGCGACGTCCCCGCCCGGGCATGACGGAGGGCGGAGCGCCGTAGCGCCCCGCCCTCCGGAAGAACTCAGTGCGAGATCACTCGTTGCCGACCTGCTTGTCGAGGTTGTCGCGGACGCCGTCGATCTGCTCGGCCGCACCCGGGGCGACCTTCTTGGCGAGATCCGCGGCGCCGCCGAGAACGGTGTCGCTGATGCCCTCGGCCTGCTCGCTGTGCAGCAGCTCCTCGACCTTGTCCTTGTTCTCCTCGAAGAACTCCTTGCCCTTGTTCACCGCGTCGTTGATGGCGTCTCCGAGACCCATGGGGTTCCCTCCCTAGATCGAGCCGGCTGTCGGCCCGCACGTCGCCATTCTGCCCGGACGCGGCGGCGAACGGAAGCCCTTTTCCGATGCCATGACACCGGGCGTCAGCGATCCGGAGCATCCTGCGGACGGGGCATCCCGTTCGGCGACGTCCGCCCCGGCAGAGATCCTCCCCGGGAACGACACAGGGGCCGAGCCCGAAGGCTCGACCCCTGTGCGCGAAGCAGATGCTTACTTGACGATCTTCGTGACCGTGCCGGCGCCGACGGTGCGGCCACCCTCACGGATCGCGAAGCCGAGGCCCTCCTCCATGGCGATCGGCTGGATCAGCTCGACCGACATGTCGGTGGTGTCGCCGGGCATGACCATCTCGGTGCCCTCGGGCAGCGAGATGACGCCGGTGACGTCGGTGGTGCGGAAGTAGAACTGCGGGCGGTAGTTCGTGTAGAACGGGTTGTGGCGGCCACCCTCGTCCTTGGACAGGATGTACGCGGTGCCCTCGAAGTTGGTGTGCGGGGTGATGGAACCCGGCTTCACCACGACCTGGCCGCGCTCGACGTCCTCGCGCTTGGTGCCACGGAGCAGAAGTCCGCAGTTCTCGCCGGCCCACGCCTCGTCGAGCTGCTTGTGGAACATCTCGATACCCGTGACCGTGGTCTTCTGCGTCGGGCGGATGCCAACGATCTCGACCTCGGAGTTGATCGCGAGGGTGCCGCGCTCGGCGCGGCCCGTGACGACCGTGCCACGACCGGTGATCGTGAAGACGTCCTCGATCGGCATCAGGAACGGCTTGTCCTTGTCGCGCACCGGGTCGGGGATCGAGTTGTCGACGGCCTCCATGAGGTCGAGGATGGACTGGGTCCACTTCTCGTCGCCCTCGAGCGCCTTCAGGCCGGAGACGCGCACGACCGGCGCGGACTCGTCGAAGCCCTGGCTGGCGAGCAGCTCGGAGACCTCGAGCTCGACGAGCTCCAGGATCTCCTCGTCGTCGACCATGTCGGCCTTGTTCAGCGCGACCAGCAGGTACGGCACGCCGACCTGCTTGGCGAGCAGCACGTGCTCACGGGTCTGCGCCATCGGGCCGTCGGTGGCGGCGACCACGAGGATCGCGCCGTCCATCTGGGCCGCACCGGTGATCATGTTCTTGATGTAGTCGGCGTGACCGGGCGCGTCGACGTGAGCGTAGTGACGCTTCGGGGTCTCGTACTCGACGTGCGAGATGTTGATCGTGATACCGCGCTGACGCTCCTCGGGAGCGGAGTCGATCGACGCGAAGTCGCGCTGAACGTTGGTGGCCGACGGGAACTTGTCGGCGAGCACCTTCGAGATCGCAGCGGTGAGCGTGGTCTTGCCGTGGTCGACGTGACCGATCGTTCCGATGTTCACGTGCGGCTTGGTCCGCTCGAACTTGGCCTTAGCCACTGGGTCCTCCTCAGGACGTCATGTAGGGGCACCGGGCACTGGATTGTGACCGCTTTCCTACGGGTTTGATTTCTCAGCTTAGTAGAGAGGCGATGTGAAGTTGTCTGAGTGCCTGGCGGATCCGCATCCCGTCGGCGTCTCGTCTCGGTCGCGCTTCGCGCGTCCTCGCTCGACGACCGGGGTGCGGATCCGCCAGGCTCCTAGGGCTTACTCGCCCTTGGTCTTCTGGATGATCTCGTCGGCGACGGCCTTCGGGACCTCGGCGTAGCTGTCGAACTCCATCGAGTACACGGCACGGCCGGAGGTCTTCGAACGCAGGTCGCCGATGTAGCCGAACATCTCGGACAGCGGCACCGAGGCGCGCACGACCTTGACGCCCTGGGCGTCCTCCATCGACTGGATCTGGCCACGACGCGAGTTCAGGTCGCCGATGACGTCGCCCATGTACTCCTCCGGAGTACGGACCTCGACGGCCATCAGCGGCTCGAGCAGCACGGGGTTCGCACGGCGCACGGCCTCCTTGAAGCCCATGGATCCGGCGATCTTGAACGCCATCTCCGAGGAGTCGACGTCGTGCGAGGCGCCGTCGATCAGGGTCGCCTTGACGCCGACCATCGGGTAGCCCGCGAGGGCTCCGGTGGCCATGGCGTCCTGGAAGCCCTGGTTGGTCGGCTCGATGTACTCGCGCGGGATGCGGCCACCGGTGACGCTGTTGACGAACTCGTAGGTCTGCTCCGCGGTCACCTCGAGGGGCTCGATGGTGAACTGGATCTTCGCGAACTGCCCCGATCCACCCGTCTGCTTCTTGTGGGTGTAGTCGTGCTTCTCGACGGCCTTCTTGATCGTCTCGCGGTACGCCACCTGCGGCTTGCCGACGTTGGCCTCGACCTTGAACTCGCGCTTCATGCGGTCCACGAGGATGTCCAGGTGCAGCTCGCCCATGCCTTTGATGGTCGTCTGACCGGTCTCGGGGTTGAGCTCGGTGCGGAACGTCGGGTCCTCTTCGGCGAGCTTCTGGATCGCGGTGCCCAGCTTCTCCTGGTCGGCCTTGGTCTTCGGCTCGATGGCGACCTCGATGACCGGCTCCGGGAACGTCATCGACTCGAGGACGACCGGCTGCGCGATGTCGGCGAGGGTGTCACCGGTGGTGGTGTCCTTGAGGCCGATGACCGCGTAGATGTTGCCGGCGGTCAGCTTGTCGACCGGGTTCTCCTTGTTGGCGTGCATCTGGAAGATCTTCCCGATGCGCTCCTTCTTGCCCTTGGTCGAGTTGATGACCTGAGCGCCCGACTCGAGCTCGCCCGAGTAGACGCGCACGTAGGTGAGGCGGCCGAAGAACGGGTGCACGGCGACCTTGAAGGCCAGGGCGGCGAAGGGATCCTTGGCGTCGGGGTGACGCTCGATGATCTTCTCCTCGTCCTTCGGGTCGTGCGCCTCGATGGCCGGGATGTCCAGCGGCGACGGCAGGAAGTCGATGACCGCGTCGAGCATCGGCTGCACGCCGCGGTTCTTGAACGCGGAGCCGCAGAGCACCGGGTAGATCTCGCTGGCGATGACCATCTTGCGGATGGCGCCCTTGATCTCGGCCACGGTCAGCTCCTCGCCGCCGAAGAACTTCTCGAGAAGCTCCTCGTCGGTCTCGGCGACCGTCTCCAGCAGCTGCTGGCGGTACTCCTCGGCCTTGTTCTTGAGGTCGGCCGGGATCTCCTGCACCTCGTACGAGGCGCCCATGGTCACATCGCCCTTGGCGTCGCCGGGCCACACCAGCGCGCGCATCTCGATGAGGTCGACGACGCCGACGAAGTCGTTCTCGGCGCCGATCGGGAGCTGCAGCACGAGCGGCTTGGCGCCCAGGCGGTTCACGATGGTGTCGACGGTGTAGTAAAAGTCCGCACCGAGCTTGTCCATCTTGTTGACGAAGCAGATGCGCGGGACGTTGTACTTGTCGGCCTGACGCCACACGGTCTCGGACTGGGGCTCCACGCCCTCCTTGCCGTCGAACACGGCGACCGCACCGTCGAGGACGCGGAGCGAGCGCTCCACCTCGACCGTGAAGTCCACGTGACCGGGGGTGTCGATGATGTTGATCTGGTTCTTGTTCCAGAAGCAGGTCACGGCGGCGGACGTGATCGTGATGCCGCGCTCCTTCTCCTGCTCCATCCAGTCGGTCGTCGAGGCGCCGTCGTGGGTCTCGCCGAGCTTGTGGTTCACACCCGTGTAGAACAGGATGCGCTCGGTCGTCGTGGTCTTCCCGGCATCGATGTGCGCCATGATGCCGATGTTGCGGACCTTGCTCAGGTCGGTGAGCACTTCTTGTGCCACGGGGGTGTCCTTATCTTCTTGCTGCCGTTATGCGACGAAGGAAAGTGTGGGGTGCCGGGACCGGCCCTTCGACAGGCTCAGGGACCTCAGTCGGTCGCTGAGCTGGTCGAAGCGCCGATCCCGGCCCGACTGGTGGTGATTACCAGCGGTAGTGCGCGAAGGCGCGGTTCGACTCGGCCATCTTGTGAGTGTCCTCACGGCGCTTGACCGCGGCGCCCAGGCCGTTCGAGGCGTCCAGGATCTCGTTCTGGAGACGCTCGGTCATGGTCTTCTCGCGGCGGCTCTTGGCGTAGCTGACGAGCCAGCGGAGGGCGAGGGTGTTCGCGCGATGCGGCTTCACCTCGACCGGGACCTGGTAGGTCGAGCCGCCGACGCGGCGGCTGCGGACCTCGAGGGTCGGGCGCACGTTGTCGAGCGCCTTCTTCAGGGTGGCGACGGCATCCTGACCGTTCTTCGCCTCGACGCCCGAGAGGGCGCCGTAGACGATCGACTCGGCGAGGGACTTCTTGCCGTCGACCAGGATCTTGTTCACCAGGGAGGTGACGATCGGAGCACCGTAGACCGGGTCGTTGACGACGGGGCGCTTGGGGGCCGGGCCCTTACGAGGCATCTAACTCAACCCTTCTTCGCGCCGTAGCGGGAACGAGCCTGCTTACGGTTCTTGACGGCCTGGGTGTCCAGGGCGCCACGGACGATCTTGTAGCGGACACCGGGGAGGTCCTTGACACGACCACCGCGCACGAGCACCAGCGAGTGCTCCTGCAGGTTGTGTCCCTCGCCGGGGATGTAGGCCGTGACCTCGGTGCCGTTGCGGAGCTTCACACGAGCGACCTTGCGCATCGCCGAGTTCGGCTTCTTCGGGGTGGTGGTGTACACGCGGGTGCACACGCCGGCCTGCTGCGGGTTCGACTTCAGGGCGGGAGCCTTGGTCTTGGAGACCTTCGGCGAACGACCCTTGCGAACCAACTGCTGAATAGTTGGCACTGCTTCTCCTAGTTGGTGCTGCACGGTGACAGCGTGATGGGTTTCACATCAGACCCGCCCGCACGCCGAGGACGACGTGCGTGTGAATGGTGGGTATGCCGTGGGGGCGGAACCGGCGAGTGCCGGCGCCCGGTACGCGCACGCCGAGACGCACGCATACCCGCTCCATGGTAATGCGGCGTAACACCTCGGTCAAATGCACGATGCGGCCGGGCGGCGTGCCGAGGTCCGACCCGCCGCGGCGCGGACGCCGGATCCGCGAGAGTCGCGGACGCCGGATCCGCGAGAAACCACTTTCAGCATGAGACACCACGCCAGAACTGGTGTCTCATGCTGAAAGTGGTTTCTCACTCGGATGCCCACCCGGATCCGGCCTTCGCGCGCGCCGGATCCTGCCTTCACACACGCCGGATCCGGGAGGCGGCGCAGGTCGTCATCAGCGCAGATCCCGCAGGCGGGCCGTCATCGGGGCGTGCTCGGCGCGCCGCTCGGCCGTGGTCGCGATGATGAGCAGCACCGCCCCCATCACCGCGAGCGTGATCCACCAGGGCATCGATTCGATCCCCCGGCCGATCTGCACCGCGAACACGAACACGTTCTCGATCGGCAGCACGATCAGGCCGAGGAGGAACGGCGCCGCGAGCCGCCGGGTCGCGCCGACGAGGATCGCGACCAGCGCGCACCCCATGACCAGGATCGCGCGCCAGGTGAGCGGATCCGTGAACGTCGACACCACCGAGGCGAGCATCGTCACGACGATGCCGGGTGCCAGCAGCGCCCAGGATCCGGTCACGCCCCTCGGCCAGTCCTGCAGGCCGGCGACCAGCGACGACGAGCTCGCCGGGTCCGCCGTGCCCGACGCCGCATCAGCGTTCGCTGGTCGCGGATCGCGGGTCTGGCTCCGAGACGGCCGCGATTCGCGACCGGCGAGCGGGGAGCGCGCGTCGAACCGACCCTGCATCCCCGCCGCGATCAGGAACAGCCCGAGCGGGAGGGAGAACCACTCCACGCGCAGATCCCGCGGACTCCACGCGACGACCGCGGTCACGAAGGCGAGGGCGAACAGGATCCACACCGGCGCGACCGCGGACGCGCCACGGGCGGCCCGGCGCGCGGTGAGCGCCATCGCCGCCAGCAGCACGACCATGAGCGACCACATGCCCCAGATCGAGAACCAGTCCCGCTGGATCGCGGGCCACACGCCCGCCGTCGTCGCCACGAGCGTGGGGACGAAGAGCCACCGCGACCGCCGCACCGCGGCCGCCGTCGTAACCGCACGCAGAGCGGCCGCGCCTGCGGCCGTGCCGGCACCGCCCGCGGCCGAGAGCCCGGCGCACGCGAGGAACAGCGGCCCGGCGGCGAGCGGTGCGGACAACACCTCGGCCAGGCCCTCTCCCCGGGCCAGCAAGAACGCCTGAACGGCACCGGCCAGCCCCGCCACGATCGACGCGGCCGCCAGCCACGAGACCGCCGGCCGCAGGCGGCGGACCGCGGTGGATGCACCGGCCGCCGCAGGCGCGGTCGCCACCGCAGACGCAGTCGCCGCCGCGGGCGCAGTTTCCGCCGCAGGCGACGCCGAGGGCGCGGTCGCCACCGCGGGCGCGGGCGCCACCCCGGGCGCGGGCGCCGCCGCAGGCGACGCCGAGGGCGCGGTGGCCGCCGCAGGCACGGTCGCCACCCCGGGCGACGCCGCGCTCGCGCCGCTGTCGCCATCGCCGTCGCCCCCGCCCCGCAGCCTCCGGGCGAGCACGCCCCCGGCCGCGGCGAGCAGCCACGACACCGCGAGCAGCGCCGCGGTGCGCCACGGCGAGGCCACCGGTGCGCCGGCCCCGATGAGCACGAGCACCGGGACGACCGCCCCGGCGGATCCGGCCGCGACGAACACCGCCCCGCCGCCACCCCGCAGCGCACGCACGAGCCCGAACACCACCGCGGCGAGCGCCGGCGGCAGCAGATACGCCTCCGGCAGGCCCACCCCGGCTGCAGCCCACGCCGACCACAGCGCCCCCGTGGCGGCAACCGCGGCAACCGCACGCAGGTGCCGCCGCCCGGTCGCGACGGCGGCGACGCCCGCCCCCGCCGCGAGCAGCGCCAGCACGGCGCACGCCGTGCCGAACCCCGCGGCCTCGCGCACGAGCGCCAGCACCACGGCGAGAGCACCGGTGAGCAGGGCGCCCGCCTCGAGCGCGGTCTGGACCTGCGCCGCCACGATGCGTCCCACCCCGCGGCCCGCGAGCAGGCGGCGGACCCGCCGGGTGCACGGCAGCACGCCCGCCACGAGCGCGGCGATCACCGGCAGCACCACGGGCGAGGCGCTCATCGCGAGCACCTGGGCGCCCAGGCAGAGCACCGACACCGCGAGCGCGGGCACGATCACCACCGCCGCGAGCAGCCGCACCGCGGGCACCGCGCCCTCGCGCCGCGTGCCCAGCAGCTGCGCGGCGAGCACCGCCATCGCGGCCGTGGGCAGCGCCGTCCAGCCGCTGCGTTCCACGAGCACCTGCGCGACCCCGATCGCGAACGGGGCGGCGGCCACCACGAGCATCGCCTGCCACGAGCGTCCCGGCACCCGCCGCGTCGCCGTGACCGCGGCGACCGCCAGCAGCCCCGCCGTCGCGGTGAGGCTGAGCAGCGCGACCCCGCCGACGCCTGCCAGGGCGAGCCCGGAGGAGAGCACCACGAGCGCATAGCCGAAGCCCGCCCCGACGAGCAGGAACCGCCAGCCCGCCGGAAGCGCCGCACCGAGCGCGGACAGCGCGAGGAGGGTCACGACACCCGCCGCGGGCATGAGCACCGGATCCTCCGCGCCGACGAACGCCGCGAGCGCGACCGCGACATGAGCCGCGAGGAGAAGCAGGATCCGGGCGATCTCCCCGATCCGTCGTCGCGACCCCCGCACGCCCAGCGACACCGAGACTGCGGCACTCAGCAGCAGGCCGATGCGCAGCGGCGCCGGAAGCAGCGCCGACGCCCCGAGCGCGAGCACCGCGCACGAGGCGGGCACGATCGCCAGCGCCGCGAACACGGCACGGAACGTCGCCGTCCGCCTCCGCGCCAGAACGGCCACGGCCCCGAGCGCGGCGGCGCCGAGCGCCAGGTTCGCGACCAGCGCCCACCCCAGCTCGACGGGCAGCTCGCCGACCGGCCCCCGGGCGAGGGCCGTGCGCCCGGCGACACGCACCAGCACGGATCCGCCCGCGAGCGCCGTGAAGATCCCTCCCGGTGCGAGCGCCATGGCCAGCACGCCCAGCGCGCCGCCGACGACCGCTACCGGGCGTGCAGTGCGCGGCAGCGGGAGCACCGCACCGAGCAGCACGAGGCCCAGCCCCACCCCCGCCGCGCACGCGACCAGGAACCACGGCTCCCCCATCCGGGGCGCGATGCTCAGCAGGACGAGCACGGGAGCACCCGATCCGGCGACGCCGGCGACGATGCTCCAGGCGGCCGCGCCCCCGTTGCGCGTGGCGAGCAGGGCGTGCGTGCAGACGAGCACCGCGGCGAGGGCGAGCACGGGCATCGTCCCGGTGAGGGACACCAGGCGGCCGGCGCTGATCAGCAGCGCGATCGTCACGGCGACCGCCTGCGCGACGATGAGCGAGCCGCGCTCGAGGGCGAGCGGCGCCGCCGGATCCGGTTCTCGACCGAGGACAGGCGGCGTCGGATCCTGGCCGGTCGTCGGGGAACCGCTCGCGAACCCGTCGCCCCGCACAGGACCGGCCGGAGCCCTCTCCGCGCGGTCGCCCTGATCCGCCCGGGCCACATCCCCCGCACCGCTCACGCTGCCCACGGCGCCCGCGCTGCTTGACCCGCCCGCGCCGCTCATCGTGTCCGCACCGCCTGCGGCGCCTGCGGCGTCCACCACGTCCGCACCGCTCACCGTGCCCGCACCGCTCATACTGCCCACGGCGCCTGAAGTACTCGCCCCGTCCGCACTACCCACCCCGTCCGCGCCACCTGCGGAGCCCGCGGCGTCCGCGAGGAACCGGGCCCCGAGCCGCGGCAGCAGGGCGACCTCGGCGAGTGCCACGAAGGCGACCGCGAGGACCGCGAGCAGACCGGCGTCGCCGATGCCCGCGACGGCGGCCAGCATCGCGGGCGCGACCGCGAGTCCGACCGCGCCCGCCCAGAGCCAGACGCGCAGCCCCGCCCGGCCGGCGATCGCAAGCAGCGCGGCCGATCCCACGGCGGTCAGCCCGGTGCCGAGGAGCCAGGGATCGGCGCCCGGTGCCGCCGCGACGATGCCCTGCGCCGCGAGCCCGGCGAACACGAGCGCGAGACCGGCCACCGTCTCCGCAGAGAACCGCAGTCCACGACGGGCGAGCAGCACACCGCCCACGAGGAACAGCGCGCCCGTCGCACCGACGATGGCGGTGCGCACGGCGTCGGCGAGATCCGGGGTGAAGAAGCTGAATACGATGGCCGCCGTCCCGAACAGCCCGGCCCCGGCCAGCGACAGCAGCGACTGCAGCGGCGTGCTGCGCTCGAGCGCAGCCCCGGGGCGCCCCGGCGGGGCAGGCGGCATCCCCGGAGTCACTGCAACCGGCGGCGTGCCGGCGACCTCAGGGGCTGCGAGCGACGTGCCGGCGACGTCGGGGACTGCCGGCGACAGTCCCGCGGAAGCGTGATCGCCCGAGGTCGATCCGATCGGGGCCGATCCGGTCCAGTCAGATCCGGTCCGGTCAGATCCGGTCCAGGCGGATCCGGTCGGGCCGGATCCGATCTGCGCGGATCCGCCCGCGTTCGAATCGGCCACGGTCCGGGCCTCCCCGACGGCGCTCCATCGCGGCAGCGCCGCCAGCAGCTGCTCCCGTCGCGCGAGGGCCTCAGCCGCCCGCCGGGACGCCCGCCACAGCTGCTGCGCCTCCGCACCGCGGAAGTCGGCGCCGCAGGACTGGCAGGTGGGCCCCGCGACCGCGGTGCCGCAGACCGGACAGTGCGCATCGTCGCACAGCCGCTCGAGCGCCGTCGCCGCCCAGGCCGCGGTGGCGCTCATGCCTCGTCCTCCGGCATCCAGCGCAGGATGTCGCCGGGCTGGCACTCCAGCACCCGGCAGATCGCGTCGAGCGTCGTGAACCGCACCGCCTTGGCCCGGCCGTTCTTGAGCACCGCGACATTGGCCGGCGTGATGCCGATGGCGTCGGCGAACTCCTGCACGCTCATCTTCTTGGTCGCGAGCTGCACGTCGAGATCGATCACGATGGGCATCAGACGACCTCGGACAGATCCTGCTCGAGCTCGAGCGCCTTGCGCAGCAGCCCGCGCATCACCGCGACCAGCAGCGCGAGCGCGATGCCGATCACGACGCCGACCACGCCGAGCAGCAGGATCGAGGGATTCGCCGCCCGCGCCACCAGGAGCACGACCACGGCGCCGGCGATCAGCACCGCCGAAGCGGCCATCGTCACCATGATGATGTCGACGTATCGGAAGGAGCCGGGGCTGAAGATCCGGTCCTCGCGCACGAGCGACAGCAGGCGCCACACGCAGACCAGCACGAGTTCGATCAGCGCCACCAGCACGATGCCGCCGACGATGCCGGGAGCGGTCAGATAGGCGAGCTCGGGATTGCGCTCGGCGGCGAGCACGGCGACGCCCGGGACGAGCACCGCCTGAGTGGCCAGCAGCAGCGCGAGCAGCACGACGATGAGCGCCTTGAGCGCGGCGGTGATCCGGGGTTGCATGGCACTCCTATCGAAAAGCGATCTGTATCTATCGAAAAACGATAGTCACGCGCGTGCGTCGACGCCAGTCCGGATCCCGGCTCCCAGCGAACGCTCGGCTGCACGAGCGCCTCCGCGCGGCGAGAAACCAGATCCAGCATGAGACCCACCTTCTGCAGGCAGGTCTCATGCTGGATCTGGTTTCTCGCGGATCCGGGCCCGGCGCGCGGTCGCGGATCCGGGCCCGGCGTACGGACCCGGGCCCGGCGCGGCGTACGGACCCGGGCCCGGCGCCAGGGTCAGAGCGTGTCGGGATCGAAGGGCGAGTCCAGTGCCTCGGTGAGCTCGGCGAGCATCGCCTCGATCTGCGGCTCGACGTACTCGCTGATCGCCGCCTGCACCCGCAGCCGGTGCCGCAGCAGCAGCCCGCAGATCTCCCGACCCACCACGTTCGCGTAGTCGTCGGCCAGCGCCACCTCACGGCGCAGCGCGGCCTTCGCCTCGTCGCTGAGCGGCGGCAGCGGAGGGAGCTCTCCGGCGTCCTCGTCGGCCATGCCCGCGATCGTGAACAGGAACGGAGCGCCCGGGACCGGATCCGGATCCAGCGGCATGCCCTCGTACTCGGGCTCGAGGTCCTCCGTCGGCCGGTAGGCACGGGCGCGGTTGCGCGCGGCCTGCTGGTCGAGTTCGCTCTGCAGCATCGGCAGGTTCCGCGCGGTGTACTCGGCGACGGAGTGGTCGACGATGGTCTTGATGCGGGTGGACAGCCCGTGCTGCACGCCATGCGGCACGTTGGCGCCGATCCCCGCGGCCGACAGCACCGGGGAGCCGAGGCAGCGGCGGCACGGCGCGACCCGTCCGCGGTGCGTGGAGGGCTCCCAGCGCGGCACCCAGCGCAGCCAGGCCTCCACGGCCTGGTCGACCTGCGTCTCCAGAGAGCGCTCCACGGCTCCAGCGTACGGGTCGGACACGCCCGGCAGGCCGCGGCGCGCGAGATCGGGCGGCGTCGCGGCGCCCCTGCCCGGATCCGGCGGATCGACCAGGAGCAGGCGGATCCGCTCCGATCCGCCTGATCCCGGCCACTTCACTGACGTCGGCGACCGCACCGCGCACCGGTGCGGACCGCACCGCGCACCGGCGGAACCGCGCAGGCGGGGCCGCTCACCGGTGTGGACCGCGCACCGGTGGGGCCGCGCGCGGTCCGGACCCCACCCGTGCGGACCGCCCACCGGTGCGGGCCGCCCACCGGCGGGACCGCGCACCGGTGCGGACCGCCCAGCGTGCGGGCCGCGCACGGCGCGACCGCGCACCGTCCGGACCGCGCAGGGCGGGGCCCCGCACGCGTCACGGACGCTCGTCGTCGCGCTTCTCCCATGGCCAGCGCGGAGCCCTGGCCTCGGTGCGGCGCAGGGCGATCGCCACCCAGGCGGCGATGAGCGCGGCGACGACGAGCACGGCGCTCGCCCCGCCCAGCACGAGCTGACCCGCGGCGGCGGTGGCCGCGACCGGACCGGCGTCCTCCGCGACCGCCGCGCCCCACACCCCGCCGAGGTGCACGAGCGCCGCTCCCAGGGCGAGGAACACGGTCGCGACGAACGACGGACGCGGATCCGCCAGCACCCCCCGCAGGGCGAGGGCGAAGACCAGGACCGCGACCACCATCCCGACGATGCCCGGCAGCTGGCCGAGCCGGGGCACGGCGATGATGTCGCGGTCGGCGAACAGGCTGAGCACGCCGAGGCCCATGATCGCCAGCGCGAAGAACGAGACGACCCCGATCACCCAGGCGAGGACAGGCCGGACCCCCGCGGGCCGGGGCTCGCGGGGATCCGGCCTGTCCTCGTTCGTGATGCTCTCCTGCCCTGGCGCGAAAGTCTCCGCACGGCGCCGAATCCCGCTTCCCGGCCTGCCCTCTGGCCGGGGCCGGCCGGCAATGCGACGGCTACTGCGGCAGCTGAGGCCCGGCCTCGAGGACGCGCTCGTACTCGCGCTGCGCCTCCTCGTTCTGGGCGGTGCGACGGCGGCCGGTGCGTGCGGCCCACGCTCCGAACCAGATGGTCAGCTCGCGGCCGAACACGAAGGCGGCGATCGCGAGGGGCGCGAGCAGCTGGCCGCTCACGGTGTCGGCGAGCTGGGATCCGCTGAGCTTCCAGAACTCGACGGACCCGATCGCGCCGAGCAGGTGCCCGCCGTAGGCGAACGCGCCCACGACGATGCCGAAGACGACCCAGAAGCCCCAGCGGCCGCGGTTGATGATCGCCCCGAGCAGCCAGAATCCGATCGCGAACACGATTGCGGGGATCCAGAGCCCCCCGCTGCGCACCTGGTCGAGCAGGTAGGTGCCGATGCTGTCGGTGGTGACCTTGCCGGCGGTGGCGGCGATGCCCAGCGCCGTGCCGAGGTAGAGGATCGCGAAGGCGACGGCGGCGAGCAGGCCGATGCCGAAGATCGCCCCTCGGTTGCCGCGTTCGCGCGGCGGCTCGGGCGCCTGCACGAAGATCGGCAGCGGCGCGTCCGCGGTGGTCTGCGCGAACGTCGCGCCGGACGCCGGCGCGATCACCTGCGTGGGGGCCTCGGCGACCGCCGCGTCGACACGGGTGGTCTCCGCCTCGAGCAGCGCGGTCTCGGTGGCGGCGCCCGCGGCGACCGCGCCCGGCGTCCCAGCCGGGGGCGGCGGCGTGAAGGTGCCGCCGAACGTGCCGGGGTAGGCGGCCTCGGCGGAGGCGAAGGCGGCGAGATCCGGATCCGCGGCGGGCTTCTCCGCGGCCGGTTCGGACCCGGGCGCCTCGGCGGCGGCCGGAGCCGCGCTCTCGGCGGCGCGGGCGGCCTCGGCGAGGCCCTCGTTCGCGCTCTGCGCCACGGCGGCGTGGTCCGGCTGCGCCACGGCGGCGTGGTCCGGCTGCGCCACGGCGGGGGCGGCGGGCGACGCGGCGTCGGCGGATACGGCGTCGACGGATGCGGCGTCGGCCTCGCCGTCCGCAGGGGCCTCGGCCGCGGCCAGGGCGGGTGCAGCCTCGGCGGCCTGGTCCGCAGCAGCCTGAGCCTCGGCGGCCTGGGCGTCGACGGGCGCGGCGGCCACGGCGTCATCGACGTCGTGCGCCGGCGACGGCTTCGAAACCTCGTGGTCACTCATGGGAGCTCCTCCATACGGATGCGGTGATCCGAGGCTAGCTCGGCGAGGAGCGGCGGCGGCGAAGGCGTGCCGGAAAGTGCCGATGCCGGACCTACGATGCGGATGGATCCCGCCCCGGTCCGGACGGGCCTCATCCCGGAAGAGCCTGCGACCGGATCCGGATCCGCATCACTGCCGCAGCAGGGCCGAGAAGTAGCTCACCATCACGGGGCCCATGGGCGCGGCGAGGTACACGAGCCCCGCGATGACCCCGGCGCACACGATGCCCGCGAGCCATGCGATCCCGGTGTTGCGCCCCCCGATCCGTGCCATACCTCGAGGGTACGAGCGCCGGGCGCGCAAGCGCGGACGGCGCGCGGCGACGAGCGCCTTCGCATCGCCGACCCGCCGCGCCCGGCCGCCACCGCCTCGCGCCCGCGCCGCGCTCAGCTCTGCGACAGCACCGGCACCGCGACGCCCGGGAGTGCCCACGCGGCGAACGCCGGGCCCTCCGCGGCGAGCGCCACCGCGCCGCCTTCGGCCACGGCGAGCGTCGCATCGCCGAACAGCGTCTGGGCGGCCGCCGCCCCGGCGACCGCGCCCGGGGGGAGCTCGAGATCGGCGTCGCCACGGGCCGCGAGCACCAGCACCGACTCCTGCTCCGACTCGCGCACGAACACGACGCACTCGTCGTCGACATGCAGCCACCGCAGCCCGCCGGTGCCGAGCGCGGGGTGCGCACGGCGCAGCCCCACGAGGTCGCGGTACAGCGCGATGCGCTCGGCCACGCCCGCCTCGCCCACGGCACCCCACGGGATCGGCGTGCGGCTGGCCTCGCCGTCGGCGCCGGTCAGGGCGAACTCGTCGCCCGCGAACACCACGGGCACGCCCGGCAGCGTCATCGACAGGCCCACGGCGACCGGGATCGCGCCGGGGGCGGCGTTGGTCGCGAACCGCGCCGTGTCGTGCGTGTCCAGCGGCTGCATGTTGCCGAGGCGCACCCGCCACGGGATGCCGCCGGTGAAGCGCACCACGGCGTCCACGAACTCGCGCGCCGTGTACCGCGGGATCCCGCCGGTCGGCATGCCGAAGAACCAGGCCTCGGTGCGCTCCTCCCCGTCGGCCGTGAGGTAGGGCTCGCCGGTCGGCTCGCTCAGCCACCCCCATACCGGGCGAGTGAACGACGGGTACGTCATCGCACCGTGCCAGCCGTCGCCCTGCAGGTCGCTCGTGGCGTCGTTCGTCGACTCCCCCAGCAGGATCGCGTCCGGATCGATCCGCCGCACGGCGTCGCGCAGCAGCCGGCGCACCTCGGGGTTGAGATCGATCGCACCGAGCCGGCCGGTCATGTTCGCGACGTCGACGCGCCATCCGTCCGCACCGAACGGCGCCTTCAGCCAGTGCGCGACGACCGAGTCCTCGCCCGTGATGAACCGCTCGCGCAGCTCGCCGCTCGCCCAGTCGAACTTCGGCAGGCTCGGATAGCCGAGCCAGCACTCGTACTCGGTGTTGTCGTCGTCCGTGAAGTAGTAGAAGCGCTCCTCGGGGGCTCCGGGGTTCCCGAACGCCGCACGGAACCACTCGTGCCTGTCGCCGGAATGGTTGCTGGTGAGGTCGCCGATCACGCGGATCCCGCGGGCGTGCGCCTCCTCGATGAGGCGGGCATAGGCCTCATCGCCGCCGAGCAGCGGATCCACGCCGAAGAAGCTCGAGGCGTCGTAGCGGTGGTTGCTCGCGGCGGGGAACACCGGGGTCAGGTAGAGCAGGTTCACGCCGAGCTCGACGAGGTGGTCGAGGTGCTCGATCACGCCGGGGAGGTCGCCGCCGTAGAACTGGTGCGCCCGGCCGGGCATCACCGGATCCACCGGGGTGTCCCAGCTCGCCGGGATCGCCCAGTCCGGCGTCGGATGCTCGTCGGCCTGCGCGGAACGGGCGAAGCGGTCGGGGAACACCTGGTACATCACCGATTCGTGCAGCCAGGCGGGAGGCGCGGGCTCGGCGACCAGTGCGAAGTCCTCGGCGTCGAGGGTCTCCAGCCGATGGATGCCGGTCTGGTTCAGCCACTCGATCCGGCCGCCCTCGTGCTGCAGCAGGAAGCGGTAGCCGTGCCGGGGGTTGCGCACGGTGACCGGCGCCTCCCACCAGTCCCAGCCCTCGGCCGAGCCGATCCGCACCGCCTCGGTCCACTCCGGTTCGTGATCGGGGTTGGAACGGGCGCGGACGGCGGCCAGCGGGCCGTATCCGTCGGGCACGCGCAGTCGCACGCGCACGACGTCGCCGAGCGCGGGGGCGTCGTCGGAGACGTGCAGCGGGGATCCGTCGTGGTGCGGGAGGAGGTCGGTCACGCTGCCTCACGCTACCCGCCGCAGGCTCGCTCGTTACACTGCCGGTATGGCGGATTCTTCGTTTGACATCGTGTCCAAGGTGGATCGGCAGGAGGCCGACAACGCGCTCAACCAGGCGCGCAAGGAGATCGAGCAGCGCTACGACTTCAAGGGCGTCGGCGCCTCGATCGCGTGGAGCGGCGAGAAGATCGTGATCCTGGCGAACTCCGACGAGCGCGCGCGGGCGGTGCTGGACGTGTTCCAGTCCAAGCTCATCAAGCGCGGCATCTCGCTGAAGAGCCTGGACTCGGGCGAGCCCACCGCCAGCGGCAAGGAGTTCCGCCTCGAGTCGACCCTCAAGGAGGGCATCAGCTCGGAGAACGCGAAGAAGATCGGCAAGATCATCCGCGACGAGGGCCCCAAGTCCGTGAAGTCGCAGATCCAGGGCGACGAGCTGCGCGTGCAGTCCAAGAGCCGCGACGACCTGCAGGCCGTGATCGCGCTGCTCAAGGGATCCGACCTCGATCTGGATCTGCAGTTCATCAACTTCCGCTGACGCGCAGGCCCGGCCGGACCGGGGGCTGACCGAGGTGCACCGTCGGGCCGGGCATCGCGCTCAGGCGCCGTGGCCGTTCCGCGCCTCGAGCGCGGCGCGTGCCTCGTCGACCTGCGCCCGGGCGCCCGCGACACGCTCGGCGGCCTCCGACCGGCGCCGCGCGGACGCGACCGCCTCCGCCTGAGCCGCCTCGGCGGACGCACGGGCCGTGGCGAGCTCGGCTTCGAGGGCCGCGGTCCGCACCTCGGCCCGTGACGCGCGGTCGGCGGCGTCCCGCGCGCTGCGGTCGGCGGACGCCAGGTCGCGCTCGGCGCGCGCCCGCGCCTGCTCGGCGTCGCGGAGTGCGCTCTCCGCCTTCCTCCGCTCCCGCCGCGCCGTCACCTCGTCCTCCGGGGCCGCCTGCCCCGAGGGCGCGCCGGGGGCGCCACCGCCGACCGCCGCGTCCAGGTCGAGCGGCGAGCCGGCGGACGGTTCGAGCTCGTGCACGAGCCGCCCGGACGCGACGGCCGCCGCGGCGGCGGGGTCGAAGAACGCCGCCGTGATCGTCTGCCGCACCGCTTCCCGCGTCGCGTCCGTGACCCGCCCGCCGCGCGCCTCCGCGAGCGCGGCGGCGTCCGCCGCGAGGCGGCTCGTCAGGGCACGGCGCTCCCGGGTGAGCTGCGCGAGCGTCGCCGCGTCGACATCGGCCTGCGCTTCGCGCAGGTCCTCGGCGAGACGGAGCGCCTCGCCGAGCTGCTGCGCCCGTTCGCGGGCGAACACGTTCACGGCCCATGCGGCCACGCTCGGCTTCCGCAGCGCCCGGATCCCTGCGGCGAGGCCGGCATCGGCCGTCTCCGACGCACGCGCGTTCCGGGCGGCCACGAACGCGCCCGGCGGACCGGCGTAGAGGTCCGCCGCGATCGTCTCGAGCTCGGTCGCCATGCCTCTGATTCGATCACGGACGGCGCCGTCCGACCAGCCCTCGCGAGCCATCGGAGCGGCCGCCGCGCCCGCTTCCCGCACCGGATCGCAGGCCGCGGGGAACCGCATCCAGGTGGTGCAGGGAAGACACGCGGCCTTCTCAGATCCACCGATATTTGGGAATACCCCCGTCCCAGTGGGATAGTGCTGTTCTGGGGAAAGCTACTTTGGGGGTAGTCATGGACGAACGCGGTCCAGTATTCGGTGTGGGCACAGGATTCGGTGCAGGCAAAGCGCCGCTGGGGACGACGAAGCAACTCCTTGCCGAGGAGGTGTACCAGCGCGTCGGAGCATCGATCATCGACGGCACGCTGCCGCCCGGGCATCGCATCAGGGACGCGGAGCTCGCGGCGCAGTTCGGCGTGTCGCGGATGCCGATCCGCGAGGCGCTGCAGCGGCTGGAGCGGGCAGGGCTGGTGGAGATGTACCCCAGCCGCTTCACGCAGGTCACCGAGGTCCCCCCGGTGCTCACGGCCGAGACCCTCGAGTACGCGGGCTACCTCGGAGGCGCGATCGCGGCGATCGCCGTGCCGCGCCTGACCGCCGCGGAACGCGAAGAGGCGGCCGCGCTGGCACGCGCGCTCAACGACGGCATCGACGACCCCGCGGCGCTCTCCGCGGCGCGCTGGTCGCTCATCCGCTACCTCTCGCAGCGCAGCGAGAACCGGATCCTCGACTCGGTGCTGGAGGAGTCCAGCATGTCGATGTTCCGCAACCTGCGCCCGTGGGCGCCCAGCCCCTCGGACCGCGAGCGCATGCGCGGCGTGCATGACGAGCTCGCCGACGCGATCCTCGCCGGGGACGGCCACGCCGCCGAGCACCTGGTGCGGGCGATGCATCTGGTCGACTGAACGGGCGCGATCCCGGATCCCGCCCGCGAGGAACGCGCCTGCCGCTGCGGGGCGGCGACCCGCCGGATCGTGGGCGCCCCATGCCGGGCCCGACTCAGGCGACCGACGACCGGGCGCGCGCGGCACGGTCCGCCGCCGCCCAACCGTCGACCCAGTGCCCGAGGCGCTCGTACGCCTCCTCGCGAGCCTCGTGCCGCGACAGGAACACGTCGTGCAGGGCGCCGTCGATGCGCTCGACGGTGACCGACGGGCCGATCTTCAGCGCGGCGCGGGCGATGTCGTCGACGACCAGCACGCTGTCCGCTCGGGTGAGCTCGACCGACCACGTCGTGGGCACGGCGCTGCGCGCCGACAGCAGCACGCACACCGGAGCGGCGATCGCGATCCCCGCGGCGACGGTCGCGTGCCCCGCGAGGATCGCGCGCAGCCACCCGGCGTGCACCGCCATGGTCTGCACCGGCCGCCAGTCGAGGTTCACGTCCACGGGGTCCGCGGGGTCGGCGACCTCCTGCTGCGCACGGGTGTAGAAGCCGAGATCGACCTGCGGAGCCCGGTCGAGCGGCCGGTGCCGCGCCTGCATCTCCACGAGCGGCGAGATCGTCTGGCGGGTGAAGCGCGGCAGCTGGAACTCCAGCCAGGGGCTGTTCAGGATCACGGCCGAGGCGATGCCGGGATTGCGCGCGGCCCACAGGCTGAGGATCAGGCCGCCCGTCGAATGCCCGAACAGCACCAGCCGGCGTCCGGTGCCGTGCTCGCCCTCCCGCATCGCCGCCAGGGCCGCCGCGATGTCCTGGTCGTAGTCGGCCAGATCGCCGATGTAGCCCGGGGTCTGATGCGGACGCAGGCTCCGCCCGTACTTGCGCAGGTCGAGCGCGAAGAAGCGCGCACCCCGCTCGGTCCAGAACCGGGCGAGCCGCTTCTGGAAGAAGTAGTCCGACCAGCCGTGCACGTAGAGCACGTCGATGCCGGCGAGCTGCCGTCCGTCGCCGAACATCCGCTGCCATGCGGAACGCCGCGGCAGCGCCCGCACCAGCGTCGCGACGACCTCGCCCTCGTCGTCGGAACCGAGAGGAAGGGTGCGCTGTGCGAACTCGTCGCCGAGCACATCGGGCACCCACCCCTGCGGATCCGGTGCGGCGGTCATGCCCTCAGCGTATCGACGTGACCGGGCGCGGGCCCGTCGGGTCGCCGGCGCCGGATCCCCGGCAAGGCGACGCACGCCCTACGCTGGGGCCAGCACCGCATCGAGGAGGAACCATGAGCCGTCGGCACCGTCCGTCGGCCCTGCTGGCCGCCGTCCTCGTCGCCTCCGCCGGTCTCGGCCTCGTGGCCTGCTCCGGCACCGGCGGCACGAACGCCACGACCCCGACGGCCTCGTCGCCCGTGGGCCCGAGCCCGAGCGCTCAGCAGCTGCCGCCGATCATGGCCGATCTGAAGACCCTCGACGGGACCACGGTCTCGGTCCCGCTCGACAACGTGATCGTGCTGACCGGCGACACGGAGACCTCCACGAGCTGGACCGCGACGATCGAGGATCCGACCATCGTGTCGTTCACGCCCGGCAAGGACGACGGATCCGCGCAGTTCAACCCGGGGCTCGCGCCGATCACCACGGGCACCACGACGGTGCCCCTCGACAACAGCACGTCGGGCGCGCACCTCGTGTTCACGGTCGAGGTGACCCCGAAGAAGGGCTGAGCCCCGCCCGGTCCCTGTCGCGCACGCCGTTGAGGTCGCCGACGAGAACCGCGGATAGTCTTGTCGAGAACGATTATTGCTCTCATGAACGATCCCGCCCCCTCGACGCCGTTCTGCGCGCGCCCGGCGGGAGGACGTGGGACGGGCAGAGAAGGGACGCGACGGAATGGGCGAACGGGATTCCTCGACGCAGCCGCCGGTCCCGACGGACCCCCGACTGCCCGTGATCGTCGTGGCCGGTCACCTCGGCGCGGGCAAGACCTCGCTGCTCAACCACCTGCTGCGCGCGCCGGGGGCGCGGCTGGGCGTCGTCGTGAACGATTTCGGCACCCTCAACGTCGACGCGGCGCTCGTGACCGGGCAGGTCGACGAGGCCGCGGCGATCTCCGGCGGATGCCTGTGCTGCCTGCCCGACGCCGGCGGACTCGACGACGCGCTGGAGAAGCTCAGCCACCCTCGTCTCCGCCTGGACGCGATCGTCGTGGAGGCCAGCGGCGCCGCGGACCCGGTCGCCCTGGCCCGGCTGATCCGCTTCAGCGGTGCCGAGAGGGTGCGCCCCGGCGGCGTCATCGAGGTGATCGATGCGGTGGAGCATTTCCGCACCGTGGACACCTGGCCGGATCCGCCGCTGCGTCATGTGGCCTCGACGCTCGTGGTGGTCGGCAAGACCGACCTGGTCGCCCCCGAGGCGCGCGAGAGCAGGATCCAGCGGATCCGGGAGCGGGTGCGGGCACGCAATCCGCATGCCCAGCTGGTGGTCGCGAGCCAGGGACGGATCGATCCGTCCCTGGTGTTCGACATCGCCTCCGCGGACGAGCCCGCCGACGAGCTGCCGATCGCCCGGCTGCTGCGCGAGGCCGCCCACGAGCACGGCGAGCACGACGGCCCCGAGCACGGCGAGCACGACGGCCCCGAGCATGACCACGAGCACGAGCACGCGCAGGCCACCTCCGTGGCACTGACCGCGCCGGTCGCGCCCGGTGCGCTCGTGGACCTGCTCGAGGATCCGCCCACGGGGGCGTACCGGATCAAGGGCCGGGTGCGGGTGCGCGGCGCGAACCGCGAGCGCGGGTACCTGGTCAACGTGGTGGGCCGGATGATCCACGTGGCCCCGCTGCCCGAGCCGCCCGCCGTCGGCGAGCTGGTGGCGATCGGGCTGCACCTGGATCCCGTCCCGGCTCGGTCGCGCCTCGAGGAGGTCTCGGCCGGCCCTGCCGACCGCCCGGACGCCGCCGGCCTGCGGCGGCTACGGCGCTATCGCCGGCTCAGCGACTGACACCCGCGCCGACCGCGCAGCCCGGTGCCGGAGCAGCTGCACGAGGACCGTGAGATGCGGGAACTCGACGAGCATGCCGAGGATGATCCCTGCGTGCACGACCGGCTGGTGCGGCAGGGCGGCCAGGGAGAGCGCGAGCATCAGCGGGGCGTTGCGGGCCGAGGTCGTCATCGTGAGCAGGGCGTGCTCGGGGCCGCGGAGCCGGAACAGCCGGCTCGCAGCCTCCCCGAGCAGGAAGACGGCCGCGAAGAACAGGAAGACGACCACGAGCACCCCGCCGAACGCCGCCGGATCCGCGAGGATCGTGCCGACGTTCCCGGCGAAGATCGCCACGATCACCAGGGCGATGAGGGCGGGGACGATCCGGTCGACCGCGGCGACGACCCCATCCCGCACGACCGCGGGCAGCACGAGCCGGGCGAGCAGGCGCAGCCCGAGGCCGGCGGCGGCCGGCAGGACGAACCACGTCAGCAGGGTCGGGAACGCCGTCGCATCCGCCACGAGGATCCCGCCCGTGTGCCCGTGCGCGAACAGGCCGAGCCAGAGCGGGTACAGCAGCAGCTGCAGGGCCATCTGCACGGGGATCAGCGCCGCGCCGACCGTCGTGTCCCCGCCGGCCAGGCGGGTGAAGCCGAGGAACCAGTCCGTGCACGGGGCGAGGCAGTAGATCAGCACGCCCAGGCGCAGCGCCGGATCCGGCAGCAGGGCGGTGAGCACGAGCGCGACCACCGGGGCCGCGAGGAAGTTCATCCCGACCGCCAGCAGCACGATCCGCGGCGCGCGGCGCAGCGCAGGCAGCCCGTCCAGCCGCACGGTGAAGAACAGGCTCGCCACCAGCAGCAGGATGAGCGGATCGGTGGAGCCGGCGACGCGCTGCCCGGTCGCCGGAGCGACCGCGCCGAGCACGCTTCCGGCGAGGATCGCCGTGAGCAGCAGCAGCGTGGTGGCGACGGTGCGCTGCGGCGCGGTCAGCACGCGCACTCCACGCCGCAGCAGGAGAGGTCGTCGGTGAGCATGCCGGCCGCCCGCCAGGCCTCCAGCGCGCCGACGTCCTTGCCCGCACGCTCTCCGATCACCCGGGCGATGTGGGCGAACCGCTGCCGGAACTTGTACACGAAGCAGAACTTCAGCCCGCCGTGCCGGATCGCGGGCCCCGACAGGAACAGACCCGGCGCGAGCGTGGACTGGTCGTCCTCGTCGAGCGCCGGCCAGCCGTCGGCGCGCCGATCGAACAGGTCGCCGACCGGCCCGATGCCGGGCCCGTAGCCGGTCGCGGCGAGCGGCCGCGAGTCCGCCCGCACGCGGGTGCCGTCGTCCAGGCCGACCGCCCACGTGGCGCCGTCGCGCTTGATGGCGGTCGCGTGCGCTCCGGTGAGCGTGAGCCGCCCGGTCCGCTGCGCCGCCCGCAGCCGGATCCGCGACCGCGGAGCGAGCCGGAACGACGGATCGGATCCGCTGCCGGCGTCCCAGGGCGTGGAGCCGTCGACGACGGTGACTTCGGCCCCGTGCTCGACGTGGTGGCAGGCGAGGTCCAGCCCGGACTCGTAGCCGCCGATCACGACCACCCGTCCGGAGCGCGGCGTCCAGGCCGCGGCGGTGCCCGCGGGATCCGCCAGTCCCGCGCCGGCCAGCCGCGGGGGCAGCGGGTCGTGGAACTCGCCGCCGGCCCACACGAGCGCACGGGCGAGCACCGGTCCCCGGGAGCACTGCACCTCGAAGCCCTCGTCGTGACGGCCGATCGCCATCACCTCGGTGTCTTCGAGCACCGGGATCCGGAAGTGCTTCACCACGCTGCGGAGATACCTCGCGTACTGCGCCCCCGTGGGATAGTCCACACCGAGGCTGAACGCCGGGGAGGTCTCCGGATGCACGGCGTTCAGGTCGGTCGCGCCGAAGCCGTTGCCCGTGAACGACGGCGTGAGGAATGTCTGCGCCACGGGCCAGTCCAGGAAGGTCTGCCCGATCCGACCGCGTTCGAGCACGCCGAAGGTGAGGCCCTCCACGGCCGCGAGGGCGAGGGCCGTGCCGATCCCAGCGGGACCGGCGCCGATGACGAGCGCGTCGAGGATCCTCGGCGCGGGCGGATGAGTGCTTGCCACCATGCTCAGACCACCGACGCCCGGTGGATCGAGGCGATCGATGCGTCGAGGGTGCGATCGAACTCCTCGTCGGTCTGCTGTGCGGTGAGCCCGTCGAGCAGGGCGCGGCTGAAGCTCGCGATGAGCCCGGGGTTGCGGGCGAGCCGCGCATTCGCCTCCGCGCGCGGGTAGCCGCCGGAGAGCGCGACAACCCGGGCGACGCGGGGATGCGCCATCAGCTCGGCGTAGAAGCCGTCCACGGTCGGGATCGTGACCTTGACCGCGACCTTCCCCGCACCGGACAGCGCGTCGAGTCCCCGGAGCAGCTGCGCCAGGAGCAGTTCCTCCGCCTCCGCCTTGTCGGGGGCGGCGATGTCGATCTCCGGCTCCATGATCGGCACGAGTCCTGCGGCCAGGACGTGCTCGGCGACCCGCAGCTGCTGCGTGACGGCCAGCTCGATGCCGGCCGGGTTCGCCGCGCGCAGGAACGAGCGCTCCTTCGTGCCGAAGATCCCGCGCTCCGCGGCCCGGGCCAGGAGCGCGTCGAGGTCGGGGATCTCCCGCATCGGCTGCACGCCGTCGCGCTCCTCGTCGAGTCCGACGTCGATCTTCAGGAACGGCAGGATGCCCTTGACCTCGCGGAGGTAGCCGACGATGTCGCGGCCCGCGATCCGCCGGTCCAGGGTGCCCGCGAACAGGATCGCACCGAGGATCCGCTCGCTCGTGAACGCCGGACTGGCGATGACGCGCGTCCGGGCGGCGTGGATGAGATCGGCCATCTCCGCCTCGCCGGCATAGTCCGACGGAGCGATGCCGTACCGGCTCAGCGCCTTCGGGGTGCTTCCCCCGCTCTGGTCGAGGGCGGCGAGGAATCCGGATCCCGTCTCGAAGCGGGTCAGCGCGTCGAGACGGGACAGCACCTCGAAGCGCGGCGGGGCGGTGGTGTCGGACATGGTGTCTCCCGGGGTCGTCGTGGCGTGTGCGAGGTCGGTTCAGCCCTGGCGGCCCTTGAATCGGGGATTGAGCTTGTTGATGACGAAGACCTTGCCGCGGCGGCGCACGACCTGCGCACCGGGCTGCTTCTTCAACGACTTGATCGAGGCGCGAACCTTCATGGCGGAACTCCTTGTCGAGAATGATTATCATTACTGATAGTACCGGCAATGAACGGAAGCGAAGGACGACGAGTGGACGCAGCAGGGGTGATCGCCGTGGTCGGCGCATGCGGGCCGGAACGCGAGGGGTATGCGAGACGGCTGGCGCCCCTGACCGGCCGCACCCTCATCCCCGCCTCCCGGGTGAGGAGCGCGCCCGACCCGGCGCACGAGGCGGTCGCACGGGCGGCCGAGGAGGATCCGCTCGGGGGCGCCGTCGTGGAGCTGCCCGTCGAGGTCCCGGTGACCGAGCTGATCGGCGCCTTCGCGGACCCCGCGGCGCGCGCCCGCCTGCTCGGACTCGTGTGCGTGGCCGATGCGGCGCACCTGCTCGACGATCTGCAGCGGGACGACCACATCGTGCTCGGCGACCGCGGGAGCGGGGCAGCCGAGCGACTCGAGGCGACCGCCCAGCTCATCGTGACCCAGCTCGAATACGCCTCGACGATCGTGCTGGTGAACTGGGAACCGCTGGCGCCCGCGGAGCTCGCCGTGACGATGGCGCTCGTGAGCCATCTGAGCCCCCGGGCACGGCTGCGGCTGCACCATCCGATGACCGAGCGCCTCGAACTCGACGAGCCGTATCCCGCCGCGCAGGACCGAGCCGGGTGGGTGTGCCTGCTCAACGGCGACTTCGATCCGCACATGACCGACCGACGCGTGAGCGCTCTGCGCTATGAGCAGCTCCGGCCGCTGCATCCCGGCCGGCTGCTGCACCTGTTGGACGAGCGGATCGAGCGGGGCGAGTTCGGTCGCGTCGTCCGCTCGGCGGGATTCTGCCGGCTCGCCACCCGGCCCGGGATCGTCGGGCAGTGGGAGCAGGTCGGCCGCGTCATCTCCCTGAATCCGGTCGCGGTCGACGTCGGCCTCTCCGCCGACGAGGAGCTGCTCGCGTTCGGCCAGGACCTCGCCGTCATCGGGATCGATCTGGACCACGCACGGCTGGCCGCGGCGCTGGACGACGCGGCGCTCACCGACGAGGAGATGGCTGCGGGCCCTGCCGCATGGTCCGGCTTCGCGGATCCGTTCCCCGCCTGGGCGACGGCGGCCGATCGGAGCGAGTGAGGCTCGCCCCGGCTCGAACGGGCGGGGCGGCGTGAGATCTCGGGGGTGACGGGTACTCCGGGACGACGAAGGGGGATGCGCCGGTCGGACGGCGCATCCCCCTTCTCAGGAGTTCTCGGAAGCGGCGCTCAGTGCTCGTCGTAGTGGTCGCCGTGCGCGGAGTGCTTGTGTCCGTCGTGCACGTAGTCGACGTGGTCGCCGTGCGACACGGCCTCGTGCCCGCAGTCCTCGCCGTGCTCGTGCTCGGCCGTGGTGTGCTCGGCGACGGCCTCGTGCTCGTCGTAGTGGTCGCCGTGCAGAGCGTGGTGGTGCGTGCCGTGCACGTAGTCGACGTGGTCGCCGTGCGACACGGCCTCGTGGCCGCAGTCGGCGCCGTGCTCATGCTCGGTGGTCGTGTGCTCCGCATGGATGTCGGTGTCGGTCATGATGATTCCTTACTGTTCGGTGATCTTCGGATCCTCATCCGCGGCGCGCGCCGCGGCAGGCTCTCGGACGTGGGCGAGCGCATCGGCGATCACGTGACTCACGTGCAGATCCGCAAGGCGGTAGGTGCTCTCCTTGCCGGACCGCACGGCGGCGACCAGCCCCGCCTCCCGCAGCGTGCGCAGGTGCTGCGAGACGAGCGGCTGCGACAGCCCCACGGCCTCGGCGAGTGCTCCCACGGTGCGCGGCTGCGCTCCGAGCGTGCTCAGCAGCATCAGCCTCGACTCGTTGCCGAGGACCTTGAAGAGCTGCGCCGCTGCGGCGAGTCCCGCCCCGTCGTCCACGCCTCCATTCCACCAGAACGTATAAACAAATTGCAATGTGTACATGTAATTGAGAAGAGTTCTCGTCGCGTCGAGAGCACCGGGCTGTCCCGCACCGACCGGGTGAGCGACGGGTCTGAGGAGACCGCGACCTCGGCTACGGCCGCCTGCCGCTCCTCCGGACGGGGGCGACGGCGCCCCCTGCCTCCGAGGCGCCCTTCGGCCCCGCCGCCGGGACGAGCGTGAGCTGGCAGTCGGCGGCCAGGGCGAGAAGGTCGTCGTCGTGACTGATGAGCAGCACGACAGCACCGGTCGCGGCGACCTGCCGGATCTGGTCGGAGATGGACTGCAGATGCCGGCGATCGACGCCGGAGCTGGGCTCGTCGAAGACGACGATGCGGCGCCCGGACACCCGCACGACGGCCACGACCAGGCGCTGCTGCTGCCCGCCCGAGAGCGACAGCGGATGGCGGTCGGCGAGGGGCCCGAGATCGAGGGCGTCGAGGACCCGGGCGGCGCTGCCGGCCGTCCCGCCGCCCGCGAGGCCGATCTCGCCGGCGACGGTGTCCGTGAACAGCTGCCGCTGCACGTCCTGCATGACGATCGCGCTGGAGCGCTGCCGCGCGCGCCGGCTCACCGTCGTTCCGTCCAGACGGACGGTGCCGGAGCTGCGCTGCAGACCGGTCACCACGCGGGCGAGGGTGGATTTGCCGGCGCCGTTGACGCCGCGGATCGCCGTGACCGCACCCGCGGCGAAGGACACCCGCGCGAGGTCGAGCACGACGCGGCCGCCGAGCCGGCAGCGGATCCCCTCCAGCTCGAGCGCGGCGCTCGGGATCTCCGACGCGGACGCCGCGGCGGCCACGCTGGCGCCCGCGGCGGGCAGCTCCGGCAGAGCGACCGTGCGCACGGCCCCGCGGAGCCCCTCTCGGGCGAGCTCCTCGTCCGAGGCGGCCCGGAGCCGCGCGGCGGGCCATTCGGCGGCGACAGCACCGCCCCGCATGACCACGACGCGATCGGCGAGGTGCTGCAGGTAGCGCAGACGATGCTCCGCGACCACGATCGTCGCGCCGCGGGCCTTGAGGCCCGCGAGGATCGCCGTCAGCCGGGTCACGGCATCGGCGGACAGGTTCGCGCTGGGTTCGTCCAGCAGCACGATCCGCGGCGCGTGCGCCACGGATGCCGCGATCGCGACCTGCTGCTGCTGGCCGCCGGAGAGGTCGCGCAGTCGCCGATCGACCGTCACGCCCGCGGCGAGCTCATCGAGGGTCGCGGCGACGCGGGCGCGGATCTCCTCGGACGGGACGCCGAAGTTCTCCATCGCGAACGCGACCTCCTCCGGAGCGCTGTCGGTGAAGAACTGCCGACGCGGGTGCTGCAGCACTGTGCCGGTGCGCACGCCGAGGGCGTCCAGCTCCGCGTCCGCGGTGATCAGGCCGTCGACGGTCACGGCGCCGACGAGGACGCCGTCATCGTGGAAGTGCGGGATGAGGCCGTTCATGAGCCGCAGTGCACTGGACTTGCCGGATCCCGATGCCCCGCACAGGATCACGAACTCGCCGGGGCCGATGCGCAGGTCGAGGTCGCGCAGGCTCGGCTCCGCGGCGTGCGGGTAGGTCCAGGTGACGTGTTCGATGCGGATCATGTCAGCAGGCCCGGAAGAGCCATCGCCACGCCGGCGAGCCCCGCGACGACGACGAGGAGGAGCACGTCGGCGCCGCGGAATCGCGGCGGCTCCATCGCCGTCGGGACGTGAGGGGATCCGAGACCGCGGAGGATCGCGGAAGCGGCCAGATCCTCCGTCGCACGCAGGCTCGCCGCGATCATCGGCACCGTGAACCGTTCGAGCGTGAGCACCGGATGGCGCAGCAGCCCGCTCGCCCCGGCGAGACCGCGCAGCCGCAGGGCGTCCAGGACCGCGGCCGCCTCGGATCCGACGACCGGGAAGAAGCGCAGCATCACGGCGAGGGTGACCGAAAGCGGCCGGGGGATCCGCCAGGCGTGCAGCGCCGCGGCGAGCCGCGTCGGCGACGTCGTCGCGATCAGGTGCATCCCGATCCCGCACACGGCGAGGAAGCGGATCAGATAGCTGCCGGAGAGCGCGAGGGCCGCCGTGCCCGGATTCGGCCACCACAGCGGCAGCAGCCACCCCGGCACCCCCATCGCGACCGCCGTCGCCGTCAGCCCGCCGGCACGGGCCCAGGCGCGCTCCGTCATCGCGAGACCCACGGCCAGCAGCAGCACGAACGGCACGAAACGCAGCCCCACGGGGCTCACCACCACGACGCTGCAGACCAGCACGAGCAGGATCTTCGATCGGGGATCCAGGTCGATCCTCGCCTTCGGTCCGCTCATCGACACCGGAGGGTCACGCCAGGCCGGCCTTGCGGAAGTGCTTGCGCAGCAGCGCCGTGCCGAGAAGGGCGCCCAGGAATCCGCAGACGAGCGTGGCCGCGATCATGCCCAGCAGCGCCGGGGCGGTCACCACCTGGACGAAGTCATGGACGTAGGCGGCGCCCATCGTGGCCGTGAGACGGCCGCGCACGTACTGCTCGGGATCCAGGAGGAACGGGATCCAGGGCCCGGCGAACCATGCGGAGAAGATCGTGTACGTCCAGATCGCCGCCCACTTCGAGCGGTACCCGCCCGCGGCGAGGACCAGCTCGCCGGCCAGGGCGAGCACGATGGTGAGCAGCGTGCTCTGCCACGGATGCCCGAACAGCAGGAACAGGAGGGCGAAGACGATGCCGAACAGCGCGACCATGCCCGCGTGCCGCACCCGGGTGAGGAAGAGCATGTACGGGATGCCGGCGGCGATCGCGGACAGCGGCAGCGTGAACAGCATCACCAGCGGACCGGCGATGCCGAGCATCGAGACCGCGAACACGATCACGAAGGAGATGACGACGAAGATCGCGACGTTCAGCAGGTCGCGGGCGGAGTACCGGACGGCGAGCGGGGAGCGGTTCGCGGTTGCGGTGACGGGCTGGGTCGTGTCGGTCATTGTCTGTCCTTTCGGGTACGGCAGGCGATGCAAGGGATTTCGGGTACGGCAGGGCAGGAGGAAGCGTCAGCCGTGGGCGTCGAGCCGCCAGCCGGCGGCGTCGACGCGCTCGGTCCAGTAGCGCGCGTACGCGCCGCCCGCCGCGAGCAGCTCGGCATGGGCGCCGGTCTCGCGAACGCCGCCCACGCCGTCGAGCATGATGATCCGGTCGCTGGTCTGGATGGTCTGCAGCCGGTGGGCGATGACGATCAGCGTGCGATCGGCGCGGATCTCGTCGATCGTCTCGCCGATCGCGAGTTCATTGCCGATGTCGAGGGCCGCGGTGGCCTCGTCCAGCAGGATGACGGGCGCGTCCTTGGCCAGGGCGCGGGCGATCGAGACGCGCTGGCGCTCACCTCCGGAGAGCCGGGATCCGCCCTCGCCGACCCGCGCATCCCAGCCCCCGGGGAGCCGCTCGACGATCTCGTCGACGCGCGCTCTGGTGGCGGCGGCCACGACCTCGTCGCGGGAGAGCGCCGGATTGCCGATCCAGACGTTGTTGAGGATCGTGTCGTCGAAGAGGTAGACGTCCTGGAACACCGGGGCGACCGCGGCTTCCACCACGGCGGTGCCGAGTTCGGGGACCGGTACGCCGCCGAGGAGCACCATGCCGGATCCGGGATCGTAGAGGCGGGCGATCAGCTTGGCGATGGTCGTCTTGCCGGAGCCCGAGGGGCCGACGATGGCCGTCATGGAGCCCGCCGGGGCGAGGAAGGAGAGATTCCGCAGCACCGCCGGCGCCGCGTCCGTCGACGCGCCGTCGTAGGCGAAGGTCACCTCGCGGAACTCGATGCCGGTGTCGGCCGGGACTCCGGGGGTCGCCGGCTCGGGCAGCGTCGGGACCGCGGCGAGCCGATCGAGCTGATCGAGGGTGGTGCGGGCCACGGCGACCCCGCCGCCGAGGTCTCCGGCCGCGACGATCGGCTCGTTGAAGCGCACGCCGAGCACGAGCAGGGCGATGAGCGTCGGGACGTCCACGGTGCCGCCGATCGCGAGGGCGGCCCCGACGACGAGCAGCAGGGTCAGCGAGAGCTGGACGAGGCCGGTGAACGTGGCGATGGCGGCACCGCCGGTGAGCAGCAGCCCCCGGTACACGCGGTCCTGATGGTGCAGCGCATCGTCGACCAGCTGGTCGGCGACGGATCCCGCGCCGGCGGTGCGCAACGCGGGCTGCGCACGGGCGAACTCGATGACGCGGCTCGAGGCGTCGGCGACGGCCTCCGCGCGGACGGCGTCCCCGCGGCCGATGGTCGCCCGCAGCACGCGGTATCCAATCAGCAGCACCGGCACCATGATCGTCATGGCGGCGGCGAGGCGCACGTCGAAGAAGTACATCCCGACCAGCACCGTCGCCGGCGCGAGGAACCCGGTGAGGATCTGCCGGAGGATCGCGTACGGCATGTTGGCGACGAACATCGCTCCCTGCGTCGCGATGCCTGTGATCAGCCCGGTCCGGTCCGCGCCGAACCACGCCACCGGGAGCTCCACGAGGCGGTCTCCGAGCCGGTCGAGCAGGGAGGCGAGCAGCGCACTGCTGGCCTTCATCCCGATCCGGCTGGCGAACCAGGTGCCCGCCACGTAGCCGGCGGCGACGCCGGACACCGCGCTCAGCCAGGATCCGACGGCGGCCCCGTCTCCCGCGAACAGCGCCCGCAGCAGCGGGACCAGGAGCAGGAAGGCGACGCCCTGCAGCATGGAGGTCACGACGATGAGCACGAGCTCGGCGATGAGCAGGCGCCGTGCCGCCGGGGACGAGTGGCGCAGAAGACGGCGGATCATCGCCCGACGCCTTCCGGGAGGGAGCGGGCGTGGTGCGCCTCGTAGTCGGCCCACATGCGTGCGAACCGTCCACCGGCGGCGACGAGCTCGGCATGGGTGCCCCGTTCGACGATCCGGCCGCCGTCGAGCACGAGGATCTGGTCGACTCCCGTGATCGTGTGCAGGCGGTGCGCGATCACCAGGACGGTGCGTTCGGCGGTGAGGGCCGACAGCGCCCGCTGGATCGCGGCCTCCGAATCCGGATCGGCGAAGGCCGTCGCCTCGTCGAGCACGAGCACCGGCGCGTCGGCGAGGAGCGCCCGCGCGATCGTGATGCGCTGCGCCTCGCCTCCGGAGAGGTTCGCGTCCTCGCCGACCACCGCGTCATAGCCGCGGCCGAAACGAAGGATGCGGTCGTGGATCTGCGCGGCGCGCGCCGCGACTTCGATCTCCCGGTCGGTCGCACCCGGACGGGTGAGCCGGATGTTGTCGCGCAGACTCGCGCGCAGCAGCTGCACATCCTGGAACACGAATCCGGTCTCGCGGTACAGCTCGTCCGCCGGGATCTGCCGCACGTCGGCATCCCCGATCGCGACGACTCCGTCCTGCGCATCGTAGAAGCGGGGTACCAGCTTCGCCAGCGTGGACTTGCCGGATCCGGACGCCCCGACCAGCGCGGTGACCGTGCCCGGCGCGCAGAGGGCGCTGATCTCCTGGAGCACGCGATGGCGCTCGTCGTAGCCGAACGAGACGCGGCCGAAGGCGACATCGTGCCCCTCCGGACTGCGAGGCGCATCGACGTCCGGGATGGTCGGAAGCGCGAGGAACGACGCCAGCGACTGCCGGGCCTTCGTCGCGTTGCGCAGGAACTGGGCCGAGGAGCCGAGCTTCATCAGCGGCGTCGTCAGTCCGAGGCCGAGCAGCAGTCCCGGCAGCACATCGATCGGCGATGCCGCCCCCGCCTCGATGAGCCACACGGCCACGACGAGCAGCCACACCAGGACGACCACCGGCGAGGCGACGATCTCGATCACCGTGAAGGTCGCCGCCGTGTCGCGGGCCCATTCTCCGACGAATCGCACGTACCGCTGCGTCTCGTCCCGGTACCGGCGGTGACTGCGGCCGAGCTGCCCGAACCGCTTGACCACGGCGATGCCGTGCACGAACTCGACGGTCGCCCCGGCCAGGGCCGCGGTCGCCTCGTCGTACTGCCGGTACTTCTCGACTCCGCCGCGCATCATGATCGGATACAGGACCGCCGTGACCACCAGGGGCACGAGCGCGGCGACGGCGAACTGCCACTGCACGACGAACAGGTAGACGAGGCTGATCACCGGAACCGCGATCGCGGTCACGACATCCTGGATCGCGTGGGCGATGAGCTGGTGCAGGGCGACGACATCGTTCTCGACGAGCTTGCGCACCGTCCCCGAGGCGCGCTGGTCGAACCAGCCCAGCGGCAGCCGCTGCAGGTGCCGGACGATGCGACGGCGCAGCGAGTGCTGCAGGTCCGCGTCCGCGAAGTGCCCGACGATGCCCGAGCCGAAAGCCGCACCGAAGCTCACGAAGAGCGCGATGACCGCGACGATGACGACGGCCCACACGCGACCCGCGTCGACCGGGGCGGCGGAGAGCGTGCGCGCCAGCTCGACGATCGCGAGGAACGGGACGATCCCGCTGATCGCCCCGAGCAGGCTCAGTGCGACGATCGCCGCGAGCCGGCCCCGCACGGGCTCGAAGAACCGCGGATCCGTCACCCGCGCGCGCGACGCCTCGACCTGCTGCTGGGCCATCCGCTGCCTCTCACCACCCGTGGTCCCGACCTGAGGATCCTCTTATTGAGAACCATTCTCGGATACTAGTATGAACACTGTTCTAATCCAAAGGCGAATCGGCGGAGATATGACGAGTCCGGCCCCTTTCCACGTCGGGCTGACCCCGGACCGGGTCGTCGACGCCGCGGTGCAGCTCACCCGCGAATCGCATCTGATGAGCTGGTCGATCCGCGACCTCGCCGCTCGGCTCGGCGTGGCACCGTCGGTGATCTACCATCACGTCGGCGGAAAGGACCTCCTCAGCCGGCGGGTCGTCGAGCGCATGCTCGACGACATCGCTCCGCCGAGCCGGGAACAGTCGTGGCAGGAGTGGTTCCGCGCGCTTCTGCATCTCGCCGGTCCGCGAGCGGCGGAGTACCCCGGGACCGCGAAGTGGCTGCTCATGCACGGCCCCGCCCTGCCCGGTGCGATGCCGATCCTGGAGGCCGGCATGTCGATGCTGCACCGCGCCGGCTTCGGCGACCGCTCCTCCTTCGCCTACGCCGCCCTTCTGAACAACGCCCTGCTGACGGTGTCGATGGGCGACGACCGACGCCAGCACGAAGGCGACGGGCCCCGCGACCACGCGACCATGATGGCCGAGTTCAACGAGACGCCGACCGCCTCGGAACAGGTGCGGGCGATGGGCCGGGACTTCATCGGCCCGTTCGCCGAAGGGGGCGACGTCGCCGAGCGGATGCGCTGGGACTACTACCGGTTCATCGTCGAGATCACGATCGCCGGACTCGACGAGACCCTCCGAGCGGACGAGTTCTCACGCAAGACCACGGTTCGCCACTCCCGCCCTCGCACGCCGGCGGACGCGGCCGACACCGACACCGACTGATCCCGCCTCCGCAGCGACGACGTCAGTGCACAGATCTCACGACGCGGTCGAGTCGCCCGATAGGCGCGCGCGTGAGTCGGTGCGAACGCGACGAGGCGATCGCAAAGAGTGATCGCCGGGGCGTCCGTCGTCTCGCCTGCAGCTCGCTCAGGAACCGGTGGGCTCCCCGCGGGAGATCCGGACCATGTCCTCGCGCGGCACGACCTTGACGCGGGCACGCTCCTCGGCGGCTCCCAGCGCGATCTCGTGCTCGTCGAGCCGGTGCCAGCCGTCCAGATCGGTCCAGCGCACGCCGCGCTCGGCGAGCAGGGCGGGGATCGCCTCTTCCGAGGGATCCTCCGGCTGCCACCAGGATCCCTGGTCGTTGATGATGTGGCGGACCGTCTCCATCGCGTCGGACTTGGTGTGCCCGATCAGGCCCACGGGTCCGCGCTTGATCCAGCCCGTGGCGTAGATGCCGGGCACGCGCTGGTTGGAGTCCTTCGCGAGCACCTGGCCCTCGCGGTTCGGGATCACGCCGTGCTTCCGGTCGAACGGCACGCCCGCCAGCGGCGAACCGAAGTAGCCGACCGCACGGTAGAGCGCCTGGATCGGCACCTCGCGCAGCTCTCCGGTGCCGACCGCGCCGCCGTTGCCGTCGGGCTTGGTCCGCTCGTACACGAGCGCGGCGACGCGTCCGTCGTCATCGGTGCGGACCTCGACGGGTCGCGCCCAGAAGTGCAGATGCAGTCGGCGGGACGCTCCGGTCCCTGAGCCTGTCGAAGGGACGCCCGCATTGTTCACCGAATCGCGCTTGCGCCACGACTGCAGCACCCGGTCGATGACCATGACCTGCTTGTTGCTCGCGATCGCATCGCGCGAGGCGTCGTCGTAGTCGAAGTCCTCGTCGTACACGACCATGTCGACGTCGCGCAGCTCGCCGAGCTCGCGCAGCTCGAGCGGGGTGAACTTCACCTGCGCGGGCCCGCGGCGGCCGAACACGTGCACGTCGGTGACGGCGCTGGCCTTCATGCCCTCGTAGACGTTCGCCGGCACCTCGGTGACCAGCAGATCCTCGGCGTGCTTGGCAAGCATCCGCGACACGTCCAGCGCCACGTTGCCGTTGCCGATGACCGCGACCGACGCGGCGTCGAGCGGCCACTCGCGCGGCACGTCGGGGTGCCCGTCGAACCAGCTCACGTAGTCGGCGGCGCCGTAGGATCCGACCGCGTCGATGCCCGGGATGTCCATGCCGGTGTCGCGGCGCGCTCCGGTCGCGAAGATCACCGCGTGGTAGTGCCGCTTCAGGTCGTCCAGAGTGATGTCGGTGCCGAAGTGCACGTTGCCGAAGAGGCGGATGTCGCCGCGGTCCAGCACGTCGCGCAGCGCCGTGATGATGCCCTTGATGCGCGGGTGGTCGGGCGCGACGCCGTAGCGGACCAGGCCGTAGGGCGCGGGCAGCTGCTCGAACAGGTCGATGGAGACGTCGAAGCGCCGCTCCGCCTTCAACAGGAGGTCGGCGGCGTAGATGCCGGCGGGGCCGGCTCCGACGATGGCAAGCCTGAGCTTGGTCATGGTGGTTCCTTTCGGCAGCCCGGGACGCGGGCCGGACGATGTCAGCTGCTGCGGTCCGCGAGCGACTCCGCGAACCGGGTGAGCGCATCGCGCACCGGTCCCTTCGGCAGCGCGTCGAGCTCGTCGATCGCGCCCTGGGTCCAGCTGCGGGCGAGGTCGAGGGTCTTGCCGGTCACGGCGTGGTCGCGCAGGCGCGCGAGGGCGTCGTCGAGGATCGCCGGGTCCTCGCCCGCGGCGATCCGCTGCACGCCGGCATCGATCTCCGCGGCGAGCGCGAGCGATTCCGGATCCTTCTCGACGCTGAGCAGCAGCGAAGGCATGGTCGGCACGCCCGCACGCAGATCCGTGCCTGGCACCTTGCCGGTGTCCTCCGGCTTCGCGGACAGGTCGATCACGTCGTCGAGGAGCTGGAACGCCACGCCGACCTTCTCGCCGTAGCTGCGCAGCGGCCCCTCGTATGCGGCGGGGGCGCCGGAGAAGATCGCACCGGCCTGCGTCGCGGCGGCGATCAGGGATCCGGTCTTGTCGGCGAGCACCTGGATGTAGAACTCGACCGGGTCGTCGCCCTCCTGCGGGCCGACGGTCTCGTGCATCTGCCCGAGCACGAGCCGTTCGAAGGTGTCGGCCTGCAGCCGGATCGCGCGGTCGCCGTGGCGGGACATGAGCTGGCTCGCCCGGGAGAACAGGATGTCGCCGGTGAGGATCGCGATGTTGTTGCCCCACACGGTCTGCGCGGCGGGAACGCCGCGGCGGCGGTCCGCGCCGTCCATGACGTCGTCGTGGTACAGCGAGCCGAGGTGCGTCATCTCCAGCGCCTTCGCGATGTCGATGACCGCGGGCACGTTTCCGGCTCCCAGCTGCGCCGCGAGCAGGGACAGCACGGGACGCACGCGCTTGCCGCCCGCCTCGTAGAGGTAGCGGCTCGGGGCGTCGGCGACCGCGTCGGCGACGCGCAGGTCGACGGCGAGGCCTTCTTCGACGAGGTCGAGGCCGGCCTCGATCTCGCGGGCGAGCTTGCGCGCGGCGGGGCCCACGAACACACGGTCGCTGAAGCCGAGACGGCTCGCGAGGCGCGAACCCGTGGCGGCGGGGCTCGAAGTCACGTCGTCCAGCCTACCCGGGCTCACGTCGTGCCCGGTCCCGGGTCTCGGAGCGCATCCGCCCGCTGCCACCCTCGGCGACGCAGCCCGTCTCCCCGGACGGACGCCCGAGTCCTATGCTGGGGCCATGATCCCCGGATCCTCCGTGACGGCGCGCTGGCTCGCCGCCGGCGACAGCGGCGACCTCGACGCATTCGACGACCTGATGCATGACGATGTCGTCGTGCACGCCCCCGCGGGCCTGTCGACCACCGGCCGCGACGCCGAGAAACAGGTGTGGCGGGAGGCGCTGGCCGCACTGCAGGGCCTGACCCACGAGATCCAGGAGATCCTCATCGACGGCGACACGGAGATGGCGCGGGTCATCGTGACGGGCACGATCGTCGGCGATCTCGGCACGGTCACCACCGAGGCCACCGGATCCCGTCGCCGCTTCACGCTCGATCAGGCGGTCATCTGCCATCTGCGCGAGGGACGGATCGCCGAGGCATGGGAGATCGCCGACGTCGCGGCGCTGCTGGCCTCGCCCCCTCGCGACTGAGCGCGCGACCCGGCCGTCGTGGATCCGCCTCCACAGGCGGCCGGCGGCGTCAGCGGGCGCGCACGCTCCGTGGGACCTCTGAGCGCGGCCGCTCAGGCCTTCGGCTTGCGGGCGCGGTGCAGCGCCACGATCCCGAAGGAGAGGTTGCGCCAAGCCACGTCGATCCAGCCCGCCTCACGCAGCCAGCCCGCCAGAGTGCGCTGATCCGGCCAGGCGCGGATCGACTCGTTGAGGTAGTCGTAGGCCTCGCCGTTGGTGCCCGCGAGGCGGGCGACCCGCGGCAGCACCTGCGCGTTGTAGACCTTGTAGAACCCGCGCAGCAGCGGTACCGGCGGCGTGGAGAACTCGTTGATCACGACGCGGCCGCCGGGCTTGGTCACCCGGAACAGCTCGGCGATGGCCTTCTTCGGATCCTGCACGTTGCGCAGGCTGTACGACATCGTCACCGCGTCGAAGGTGTCGTCGTCGAACGGGAGGTTCGTCGCGTCCGCCTCGACGAAGCCGAGGTTCGGCAGGTGCCCGTGGCGGCGCTTCCCCTCGGCGAGCATGCCCGGCGAGAAGTCGGCCGCGACCACGTCGGCGCCGCTGCGGGCGAGCGAGGCCGAGGAGGACGCGGTGCCGGCGCCCAGATCGAGGATCCGCTCGCCCTTCTTCGGCGCGACGGCGCGTGTCGTCGCGGCCCGCCAGAGCGCATCGTTGCCGACCGTCATCACCGTGTTGGTGCGGTCGTAGCCGGCCGCGACCTGGTCGAACATTCCGCTGACGCGGGACGGATCCTTGCCGAGGTCTGCGCGGTTGGGCTGCTCGTTCGCACTCACCCGCCCAGCCTACGCGTGCCTTCATCCGAGTCGTCCCCCTGAGCGCACCCTCTGGACTCCGCTGATGGGGACGACTCGGATGAACGGGCGGGCGGGCGCGGCTCCTTCGCGTGCCCGGGCGCGAAGGGGCAATGCGCGCGAAGGGGCTATCTGCGCGGAGCGAGCGCAAGCTCTTCGAGCCGGTCCAGCCAGACGTCGGCGGAGGCGTCGTCGAACGGCGGCTGCTGCGCGCGCACCCGCTGCGCGAGGTCGGCGGCCAGCGCCTCCAGGTGCTGCTGCACCTCGGCGGGGTAGCCGTACTGCACACGGTGCTCGTCCCACTCGTCCTCGTCGTCGATCCAGGTGCCGCGCTCGCCCTCCACGCGCACGACGTCGAGGTCCATGTCGATGCCCGTGAACAGCACCGGAGGGTCGCCCGGATCCGTCGCGGACGCGTCGTCGATCGCGACGGGACGCAGGTCCCATGCGAGGTCGATGTAGATGCGCATGCCCTTGGGGTGGTCGCGGTTCACGGTGAGCGCGAAGTCGCCGCTCGACGGCACGAGCGTGACGTTGGGGGCCGCTGCGGTGAAGGTGCGCCCGGGGCGCTCGCTCCCCCAGCCGACGGGCTGGCCCACCCAGTCGCCCCATTCGTCCGCACCGAGGTAGACGCATTCGTGGCGCCAGTGCGGGGATCCGTCCCACTTGCGCCACTGGAAGACGATCTCGGTTCCGGGTGCGAGGCGTTCGGCGGTCACGATGCCACTCTATGGCGCGTCTCGGACGCTCCGTGGGACGCAGTGCCGCCTCCGGCACGCAATAGGCTGGGATCCGTGAGTGCCGATGCGCAAGTCCCCCGAGGAGGGAGAATTCCGCATCCCCCTGATCGGCGCATCGGACAGGAGACCGCTGCGCTGGTCGTTCAGACGCGAGAGTTCGACCTCGCCGATGACCTGCTCGCCTATGCCGACCCGGCGGATCCGCGCGCGTGGCTGCGGCGCGGCGACGGGATCGTCGCGGTCGGATCCGAGACCGCCCGAATCGTGCGGGTCGGGGCCGGATCCGAGCCGCGCACCGCCGCCCTTCGCCGCGCCTGGGACGGCATCCGCTCCTCGGCCCGTGTCGACGACGCCGTGCGGCTGCCCGGCACCGGCCTCGTCGCGTTCGCCGCCCTGGTGTTCGACGAGGCCTCCGCCGCCGACAGCGTGCTCATCGTGCCGCGCACGGTGATCGGCCGGCACGGCGGACGCACCTGGATCACCCGGGTCGTCGACGCCGGCGACCACAGGGCCGCGGGCGATGCCGCGGCCTCGGGCGATGCCGCGGGAGCCGCAGGCCCGGACGCCGCCGCGGACGCCCCCCGCGGACTGCGCGCCGACGCCGATCCGGAGCCCACCGCCCTCGGCCCGCACTGGGCGGGCACGCTCGGCCCCGGAGCGCAGTCGGCGCAGGGCTACCAGGCGTCGGTGCGCGAGGCGCTCACCGCGATCGCCGACGCCCGCTACGGCAAGGTCGTGCTCGCGCGCGACCTCGCCGGCACGGTGCCGGCCGGATCCGATCTGCGTCGGCTGGTGCGGGCGCTCAGCACCGAATACCCCGACACGTGGGCGTTCGCCGTGGACGGCCTCATCGGCGCGAGCCCGGAGACCCTCGTCACGGCGCAGGACGGCGTGGTGACCGCGCGTGTGCTGGCCGGCACGACCGCGCGCGGTGCCGACGCGGTGACCGATGCCCGTGCCGCCGCATCGCTGGCCGACAGCCCCAAGGACAACGACGAGCACGCGTTCGCGGTGCGCAGCGTGGTGGCCTCGCTCGCCCCGCACACGACGGCGCTCGACGCGGAGGGCGGCCCGTTCATCCTGGAGCTGCCGAACCTCTTCCACCTCGCGACCGATGTGCGCGCGCGGCTCAGCGACGGCGCCTCCGCGCTGGACCTCGCGGCGGCGCTGCACCCGACGGCCGCCGTCGCCGGAACCCCGACCGACGCCGCGATCGCGGCGATCCGCGAGCTCGAGCCCTTCGACCGCGGGCGCTACGCCGGACCGGTGGGCTGGATCGACGCGCGCGGCAACGGCGAGTGGGCGATCGCCCTGCGCTGCGCGCAGTTCGACGTCGCAGGATCCGGATCCGGCTCGCCGATCCCGCTCACCGCTTACGCGGGCGCGGGGATCGTGGCCGGCAGCGACCCCGAGGCGGAGCTGCTGGAGACCCGGGTGAAGTTCCGCCCGATCGTCGACGCCCTGGCCTGATCCGGACAGTCATGGAAGTTGAGCGAAGACGCCGAAGGCGACCGAGACGAAACGCTGCCTCCGCCGAGGGCACAGCGTTTCGACTCGCTCCGGCTTCGCCGGTGCTCGCTCAACGCCCCCGGAAGCGGCACCGGCCGCCCTCAGCTCGCGGCGAGGCGCTTCATCTCCGCCGCGACGTCGTAGTCGGCGATGGGCCACTGCGGATCGATGTCCTCGAGCGCGGCGAGCAGCAGCTCCTGCACGGCGAGGCGCGCGTACCATTTGCGGTTCGCCGGGATCGCGTACCAGGGTGCGTCGTCGGTCGAGGTGCGCTCGAAGACGGTGTCGTACGCGGCCATGTAGTCATCCCAGAGCAGACGCTCGTCGGTGTCGCCGGGGTTGAACTTCCAGTGCTTCTCCGGACGTTCCAGCCGCTCCATGAGGCGCTGCTTCTGCTCGTCGCGGGAGATGTGCAGCATGACCTTGATGATGCGGGTGCCGGAGTCGGCCACGCGCTTCTCGAAGTCGACGATCGCCCGGTAGCGCCGCTCGATCTCCTCGGCCGAGGCGAGCGCGCGCACCCGGCCGATGAGCACGTCCTCGTAGTGGGAGCGGTCAAACACGCCGATCTTGCCCTCGGCCGGCAGCCGCTTCTCGATGCGCCAGAGGAAATCGTGCTGCAGCTCCTCCGCGGTCGGCGCCTTGAACGCGGCGAGCTCGATGCCCTGCGGATCCACACCGCCGACGACGTGGCGCACGATGCCGCCCTTGCCAGCCGAATCCATCGCCTGCAGCACGAGCAGCACGCTCGCCTGCGCCTCGCCCACCGCGGACCGTGCGAAGAGCCGCTCCTGCAGATCGCCGAGCGCCGCGAGCCCGTCGGCGAGCGACGCCGCGCCGTCCGATTTCCGGCCCTGGTAGCCCGGGGTGGAGTCCGGATCCACGCCGGCGAGCCCGGCGGAGGTGACGCGGAGGACTTCGGCGGCCGGGGCGTTCCATCCGGCGGAGTGCTGACTCATGCGCCCATCCTGCCGGATCCGCATCCCCTGCGGCCGGATTCCCATCCGGCGTGCGCCGCCACGGGCGGGAGCGATCCACGCGAACCGACCGGCACGGGACCGGCGCGAACCGAGCGGGACGGACCGAGCGGGAGCGGTCCACGCGGACCGGCCGGCACGGGACCGGCGCGAAACCGGTCGATGCGGACCGGCCGGCGCGGACCGACTCAGCGGGCCAGGGGCGCTTCGATGAGCTGCGGGCCCACGACCTCGCCGGCGAGCGCGCGCTCCAGCTCGGCCCTGGTGCCGGCCTTGGTGTACGTCCAGCCGTACGCGGCGGCGAGCGGTGCCAGCGCGACGGACTGCGGCGTGTAGAACGCGCGGTCGAGGTCCTCCGCCGCCGCGGTGCCGGCGACCTCGAGCCCGTCGAAGATCGTGCCGCCCCCGTCATTGCCGACGATCACCTGGATGCGCGGGGCCGGCTCGTCGGCGGGCAGCAGCAGGGATCCGACGTCGTGCAGCAGGGACAGGTCGCCGAGCAGCACCCGGGTGACACCGCCGCGGGCGCCTGCATCGCTCGGGGCACCCGCATCGGCCGGGGCCCCGCCGCCGTCCGGAGCGGCCGGAGCGGCCGGGGCGTCCGCGGCGGGCGGGACGGCCGGAGCGTCCCCGGCGTCCGGGGCCGGCGAGGCGGGCGTGCCGTCGGCCGCCCCGCCGCCGGACTGCGCGGCGAGGGCGATGCCGATGCCCGTCGCGATCGTGCCGTCGATGCCGGCGAGCCCGCGATTGGCGTGCACGCGCACAGCCTTGCCGCCCAGCGCCTGGTCCGCCACGCGCACGATCCGCGACGACCCGAACAGCAGGCGGTCGCCGGATCCGGTCGCCGCCCACACCGCCGTCACGAGACCGGTGCGGTCCAGGGACGTCCCGGCATCCGCCTCCGTGGCGGGGTCCTCCGTGGCGGGATCCTCGGGGCGGGTCCAGGCGGCCAGCCATGCGGCGTCCTCGTCCGGTCCGGCCGCGGCGGCCTCCACCGCGATCGCACGCGCGTCGATCGCGATGCCGGACAGGTTCAGCCGTTCGCCGCCACGGCGCACCGCGATCACCTCGAGGTCGGTGCGGCGCAGCAGGGCCGCGACCTCACGGCTGAGCGTCGGATGCCCGAAGACGATGACGCGCTGGATCCGGTCGGTGAGCGCCGCGTCCTGCAGCCGCGCGCGATAGGCGGGCACGACGTGATCCCCGAACCGGGACCCGCTCACGATCTCGGCGATGAGCGGCCAGCCGCCCGCGCCGGCGGTCTCCACGGCGTGGGATCCGGCATCGGCACCTGCCACGACCAGGGTGCGCGGGCCGCGGGCGACCCTGAGCGCGGCGGGCGGGGCCGGTCGGGGCGCCGGCCCCGCGGCGGCGACGAGCGGATCCGGCAGCGCTCCGGACAGCGGCTCGCGCGTGGGCAGATTCAGATGCACGGGGCCGGCGACGCCGTCCAGGCCGTCGCCGGGGGCGCCGAGCGCGACCGCCACCGCGTCTGCGGCCAGGGCGTCGAACACGGCCGGGTCCGTCTCGCCCGGCACGGGGGCGTCGATGCTCGAGCGCGCCCAGGGCCGGTACATGCCGGGCTGGATCGTGGCCTGGTTCGCGCCCACGCCGCGCAGCTCGGGCGGCCGGTCGGCGGTGAGCAAGATCAGCGGCACCCCGGCGTGGAACGCCTCCATCGCTGCGGGCAGGTATCCGGCCGCCGCCGTGCCCGAGGTGCAGACGAGCGCCGCGGGCACGCCGGACTCGCGGGCGAGGCCGAGGGCGGTGAAGCCGGCGACCCGTTCGTCGATGCGCACATGCACACGCACAGATCCGGAGCGCGCGAGCGCGACCGCGGCGAGCGCGAGCGCCTGCGAACGCGACCCCGGGGACAGCACGATGTCGCGGACGCCGTGCGCGACGAGGCCCGTCAGCAGGTGCACGGCGGCCTCGGTGGCAGGAGAATCGGCGGGCTCGCTCGACCTCGCCGCAGAGCGCGGCGCGGAGACCGCGGATTCAGACGCGAGCGCGGCGGACACAGCCGCAGCGGAGTCCGCGGACGACGGCGCCGTCACGGGCGCGGGCCGGGGGCGTCGGGGTCGCCGCGCTCGTCGAGCCGGGCGAGCTCCTCCTGCAGCTCGCGGATCAGCCGCTCCTGCTCGGCCGCGCTGAGGTGCTTCGCGGGGGCGGCATCATCCAGCGGCAGGTACCGTTCCTGATCCGCGGTATGTCCGCGCCGGGTGCGCCCGATCCCGAACCAGAGCAGCCCGCCGATGACCGGGATCACGACGACGATCGCGATCCACACGCCCTTGGGCACGCCCCGGTGCCGGCTCGCCGGCTGCACGATGCAGTCGACGATGCTGAACACCCAGAAGACCGCGGCCAGGAAGCCGCCGATCACGAGGAACCGTGCCACCCCTCCAGTGTAGGCACGCACGAGCCGCCGGGATCCGGTACGCCCGTCGCGCCCCGGCATCGCCTCGTCTCGCGCCGTCGGCATAGCCCCCTCACAGCGCGTGCCGAAACCGCCCTCCTAGACTGGATCCGTGAAACTTCCTCCCCTGCTCGTCTATTCGGTGCTGCGCCTGCTGGCGTTCCTCGTGCCGCTGGGGATCCTGTGGTTCTTCTTCCCGATCTTCCGGGAGTTCTGGTGGCTGGCGGCGCTGTTCGCCGCGCTCATCGGCATCAGCATCTCGCTGCTCTTCCTGCGCAACCCGCTCTCCGACGCCTCGCGCGCGATCTACGCGAAGCGCGCCGAGAAGACCGGATCCGCTCCCTCCGATGAGGACATCGAGGACGCTGCCGGACCCGCCGACGGCACGGACGCGCGCAACACAGGCGCCGACGGCACGGACGCGCGCGACACAGGCGCCGACAGCACGGGCGCGCGCGACACAGGCGCCGACGGCACCGGGGCGAACGGCGACGCCGGATCCCGGCACGCGGCCTGAGCCCCCGGGCACCGCGCCGGCACCGCGCCGATCGCGCCCGCCGGCCGCGCCGATCGCGCCCGCCCACCGCGAGAAACCAGATCCAGCATGAGACACACCTGCTGTCGTGGTGTCTCGTGCTGAAAGTGGTTTCTCGGCAGACCGCCGGCGGCAGCGCGCGTCCGCGCCGCGCAACGTCGGCGCCGCGCGCGTCAGCGCCGCGCGAAGGTCACGTGCACGACGCCGCTCTCCGCGACCTCGCTCGTGACCGTGCAGTCGTTCTCGAGCCCGCGCAGCTCGGCCCACAGGTTCTTCCCGCGGCCGAGCAGGATCGGGACGATGGCGACGTGCAGGCGGTCGACGAGCCCCGCCGTCAGGAAGGAGCGCACGGTGTCGACCCCGCCGCCGATGCGCACGTCGGCGCCGGCCGCCGCCGTGGTGGCGAGCGCGAGCGCCTCCTCCGGCGCAGCATCGAGGAAGCGGAACTCCGTGCCGTTGTCGAAGGCGATCGGCGACCGGCCCGTGCTGTGGGTGAGCACGTACACGGGGCAGCGGAACGGCGGCTCCTCACCCCACCAGCCGCGCCAGTCCGCGTCGTCCGGGTAGTCGTGCAGACCGAACATGCCGGCGCCCATGATCTCGGCGCCGATGTTCTCGAAGTACGCGGCGCCGTAACGGTCGTCGACGCCCGTCGTGCCGCCGGAGGGGTCGCCCAGCACACGCTCGCGGAATGTCCGGGTGGAGGTGTACGCGGCGACCAGCCTTCCCCAGTCCTCGCCGAAGGGGTTCTCGGGCGTCTGGTCGGTGGTGGATGCGTATCCGTCGAGGGAGATGTTCAGGTCGGCGCGAACGGCCATGGGTCGGTTCCTTGCTCGTGGCGGATGGGCGGGATCAGGCGCGGTGGGGGTTCGAGTCCTTGCCGTCGAGCCAGAGCGTATCGCTCGCATCCGCGTGCACGCCATCGGCGCCGACGTGCTTCGCGCTGATGGCCGGACCCTTCGTGATGACGTGCACGATCGCCATGCCGTGGCCGCGCCCGAGGTCGTACTCGCTCTTGAGCCATTCGAGGATCGGCGTCGCCGTGGTGCCGGGGCCGAAGCCCTGGGCGGCCGCGAGGTCGACGATCTGACGAGGGGTGAGGCCGGTCTTGGTCTCGACGGCGTCGAGATATGCCTGGAACGACATGGAGGTACTCCTTGTGGGATGCAGACGGAGGGATCCGCTCAGTCGATCATGATCCGGAGGATGACGGAAGGGGCAAGGCCGGACGTCGAGCAAGCGCCGCACCCACCGGCCGTCGAGCGAGCGCCGCACCCACCCCACCGGCCGTTGAGCGAGCGCAGCGAGACGAAACGCCCCGGCCACCGCAAGGGCACCACGTTTCGACTCGGTCGGCTCCGCCGTCCTCGCTCAACGGCCCCGACCCCACCGGACGTTGAGCGAGCGCAGCGAGACGAAACGCCCGAAAAGCACCGCGTTTCGTCTCGGTCGCCTCCGGCGTCCTCGCTCAACGACCCCGACAAGCAACCCCCGAAGGGCACTCAACGACCCCGACACGCACCCGACGGGCACTCGAGCCCCTTCGGAAGAGCAGAGATCGCGGCCTTCCGGCGGATCGCCATCTGCCGCGTCGGGTAACCTCGATATCGCCGTCTCGCCCGGACTCCGCTTTCGGGCGATCGCCCCCTGGAGGTTTCTTGCTCGTCCTGCATGCCACCTGGTCGAAAGAGGCGGGACTCCTGCTGTGGGCCGAGGATTCTTCGCTCCCCGTGACCAGCCCCAGCGAAGCCGTGCGACAGGCGCGCGAGCACCCGTTCGGCGCCTCGGCCGCGCAATTGCACACCGTCATCGGCGGCGGTGAGGGCGCCGCGCTCGCCGATGAACCGACTCGTGTCGTCGTGCAGTTGCCATCCTTGCGCCGCGCACCGCTGGATTCTGCCGAGCTGGTGCGGATCCAGCCGCGTCCGGCCGGGCGCGCGGCGCCATCGCTGCTGCCGTGGACCGTATCCGCGATCGGGCTCGACCCGTTCCGTCTCGCGCAGCGCGAGGACGTGGATGCCCGGCCGGGCGCATCGGTGCGCTTCGCGCGCGAGCTCGGCGAATTCGCCGACGACCTCGTACAGCGCGGTCGGGTGCTGCCGTCCATCTCGTGGGCGGATGCCGCACACGCACGCTGGCGCGCCGTGCTGACCGGATCCGATGCCGTGCACGCGCACGGGCTGATCGCGTCGATGCCGCCGTCGTTCCGGGCGGCGACGCCTGAGGAGACGCCGAGCGCGCTGGGCTCGGCGGTGCTGAATGAGCTGGTCGACGCCCGCGTCCGGGACCGTCTCACCGCATCGTTCCTGCCACCGCGCCGCGGACGCAGGCCGGCCATGGCTCCCGCCGCGGAGGCGTGGCTGGATGCCTTGACGGGCAGGGACAGCATCATCCACGCGGATCCCGACGCCATCGCCGATCTGCACGACCGGCTCGCCGAGTGGGACGGATTCGGCAACCACGACCCGGGCCCGGCGATGCTGGTGCTGCGCCTGACCGAGCCACCCGAGGAGGCCGTCGACGTCGTGCTCTCGGCGGAGCTCGCCGAGAGCCTGGACGAGGCGCTCCGTGCGGCCGCCGGCGCCGAAGACGACGGCACCGAAGACGACAGCGCCGAGGCCGCCCGCCGCAAAGCCGATCCGGCGCGTACCGAGGCCCGCCGCTCCGAAGCCGAACCCTCCGATCCGGCCACGCCCGCCCGGCCTGCCGGCACGCCGGCCGATCCCGAAGCACCTGAACGGCCGGAGCCGGTCTGGACCGTGCAGTTCCTGCTGCGGTCGCGGACGGATCCGAGCCTGCTGGTCGATGCCGCCGCCGTCTGGGGCGGGGACGGCGGTCTGCAGCGCTGGCTGCGCTCACCCCGCGAAGTGCTGCTGAGCGAGCTCGCCCGGGCGCAGCGCGTCTACCCCGAGCTGGAACGCGGGCTGCGCGGCGCCCGCCCCGACGCATTGACGCTCGATGTCGAAGGTGCGCACCGCTTTCTCGCCGAGGCGGCCGTGGCCCTCGACGAGGCGGGTGTCGAGGTGCAGCTTCCCGGCTGGTGGTCCCGCACACGCCGGGTCGGGCTGCGGCTGTCGGCGACTCCGAGCGACGGCGACGAGGTGGAGGGCGGCTTCGACAAGGACAGCCTCGCCGACTTCCGCTGGGAGGTCGCCCTCGGCGAGCACGGGCTGACCGATGAGGAGATCGCCGCGCTCACCGCCGCGAAGGCGCCGCTGGTGCGACTGCGCGGCGAATGGGTCGCCGTCGATCAGGATCGGCTGCGCCGCGGCATCGAGTTCGTGACGGAGTACGGCAGCGGGCGGATGCCGGTGCGCCGGGTCATCGAGCTCGCGCTGAGCCACCCCGACGACACCGACCTGCCGCTGGAGCTCGTCGACGTCGACGCCGCCGGCTGGCTGGGCGAACTGCTGCAGGGCACCGCGTCCGTCGCCGATGTCACGCCCCCGGAGGGCTTCCTCGCGACGCTGCGCCCGTACCAGCGGCGCGGGCTGGGATGGCTGGATTTCCTGGGCCGGCTGGGTCTGGGCGGCGTGCTCGCCGACGACATGGGACTCGGCAAGACGGTGCAGCTGCTGGCCTGGGAGGCGACCGCCCGAGCGCGTGCGACGAGCGAGTCCGGGGCATCCGCACCCACCGCACCCGATCTCGCCGCACCCGCGCCCACACCCGCATCCGCGCCCACACCCGCATCCGCACCCACCGCTACCGATCCGACCGCACCCGCGCCTACCGCGCTCAGGCCGACCCTGCTGCTGTGCCCGATGTCGCTGATCGGCAACTGGGAGGCCGAGGCGCGCCGCTTCGCACCGGAGCTGCGCGTGCACGTGCACTACGGCCCGGGGCGCGCCGCCGGCGATGCCCTGCCCGCGCGACTGGCCGATGCCGACCTCGTGATAAGCACCTATGCGACGGCACTGCGCGACATCGACGAGCTGACCGGGATCCGCTTCGAGCGCATCGTGCTGGACGAGGCCCAGGCTGTGAAGAACCGGCTGTCGCGCACCGCGAAGGCCGTGCGCCGGCTGGATGCCGGGCAGCGGATCGCGCTGACCGGAACCCCGGTCGAGAACCGACTCGGCGAGCTCTGGTCGATCATGGACTTCGTGAATCCCGGGATGCTCGGCGAGCACGAACGCTTCCGGGAGCGGTTCTCGCGGCCCATCGAACAGGGCGCAGACGCCGACGCCGCCGCGCTGCTGCGCCGGATCACCCGCCCGTACATCCTGCGCCGGCTGAAGACGGATCCCTCGATCATCGACGACCTGCCCGAGAAGATCGAGATCACTCAGCACTATCGCCTCACCATCGAGCAGGCCTCGCTGTACCAGTCCGTCGTCGACGAGATGATGAATCGCATCGAGGGATCCGAAGGGATCGAGCGTCGCGGCAACGTGCTGGCTGCGATGACCAAGCTCAAGCAGGTGTGCAACCATCCCGCACAGCTGCTGCACGACGGATCGGCGCTGGGCCGGCGATCCGGCAAGCTCATCCGGTTCGAGGAGATCATGGAGGAGATCCTCGCCGAGGGGGATCGGGTGCTCTGCTTCACGCAGTTCACCGAGTTCGCCGAGATGCTGGTTCCGCATCTGGCCAGCCGCTTCGACACCGACGTGGCGTACCTGTCCGGCAGCACTCCGCGACAGCGTCGCACCGAGCTGGCGGAGCGGTTCCAGTCGGGTGACGGCCCGCAGATCTTCCTGCTGTCGCTGAAGGCGGGCGGCACCGGACTGAACCTGACCGCGGCGAATCAGGTGATCCATCTCGATCGGTGGTGGAATCCCGCGGTCGAGAACCAGGCCACCGACCGCGCCTTCCGCATCGGCCAGAAGCGTCGCGTCCAGGTGCGCAAGTTCGTCGGCGTCGGCACCCTGGAGGAGCGGATCGATCAGATGATCGAGCAGAAGAAGGCGCTCGCCGAGCTGGTGGTCGGCACGGGCGAGGCCTGGCTGTCCGACTTGTCCACCGGTGAGCTGCGCGAGCTGTTCACCCTGTCCGAGGAGGCCATCGGTGAATAGACGATTCGACTCGCCGTACTATCCGCCCTCGAAGCCGCGGGAGGCGGTCGGCGGGATCCGCGCGAAGTCCGCCCGCGGAAAGATCGCGTCGACCTGGTGGTCGTCGCGCTTCATCGAGGTGCTCGAAGGCATGGGCATGGGCAGCCGGCTCACCCGCGGGCGCAACTACGCACGCCGTGGCCAGGTGCTCTCGCTCGAGCTCGCCGCGGGCGTGGTGACGGCGGCGGTGCAGGGCTCCCGCGCCCGGCCCTACCGGGTGCGCATCGGGGTGAACGCCTTCGGAAAGAGCGAGTGGGCGCAGATCGAGGAGCGTCTCTCACGGGACGCCTGGTTCGTCGCCCAGTTGCTGGCGGGGCAGATGCCGCCCGACATCGAGGCGCTGTTCGATGAGGTCGGATCCGCGTTGTTCCCTGACCGCGGCCAGCTGGTGCTGGACTGCTCCTGCCCCGACTGGGAGGTGCCCTGCAAGCATCTCGCCGCAGTGTTCTACCTGCTCGCGGAGCGGTTCGACGAGGATCCCTTCCAGATCCTCGCGTGGCGGGGGCGCAGCAGGGAGGAACTGCTGGAGCGGCTGGACACCGCACCGTCCCCGACCGAGGACGCGGCGCCGCTGACCGAGCTGCTCGACGTGTTCTGGAGCTCTCCCGGAACCGCCGGGAGCGATTCCGGGCACGCACCGACCTCGCCGCTGCTGCCCCAGCTTCCCCCGCTCGCGATGACCGCCCGCGGCAGACCGCTCGCGGAACTGCTCGGCCCCGCCTACGACGCACTCGTGGAGACCCGCGCGGAGTCCGGCGCGGACTCCGACTACGCGTGGGAGTCCGCGCCGGAGTCCGGCGCGTAGTCGCGCCGTCCTCCGGCCCCCGTCACGGTCCGTCGTCACCGGCACGGTCGCCCCGGGTTCCGATATCCGTTCCCGTCGCGTTTTCCGCCGCTTTCCCGTCGCCAGAGCGACATCTTTCGCGACCGGAGCGTACTCCCTCGCGCGGCTACGATCGAAGGTGCTCTGTGCCGCCTCGGCGGTCGCGCACCCGCCCCGGAAGGATCCTCATGTCCCACGCCGCCTCCGCCCGCACGCACGTCGAGGATCTGGCCGATTTCGTCGCCGCCTCGCCGTCCAGCTACCACGCGGCGGAGGAGGTCGCCCTGCGCCTCGAGGCGCAGGGCTTCACCCGGCTGGACGAGACCGAGGCGTGGCCCGCGCAGGCCGGCGGCCGGTTCGTGATCGTGCGCGACGGCGCGGCGATCGCCTGGGTCGTTCCGTCCGGAGCCACGGCGACCACGCCCGCGCACGTGCTCGGCGCGCACACGGACTCCCCCGGCTTCAAGCTCAAGCCCCGTCCGACCACCGGCTCCCGTGGCTGGCTGCAGGCTGCCGTCGAGGTCTACGGCGGTCCGCTGCTGAACTCATGGCTCGACCGCGAGCTGCGCCTGGCCGGACGGCTCGCCCTCGCCGACGGCAGGGTCGTGCTCGCCGCGACTGGGCCGCTGCTGCGGCTGCCGCAGCTCGCGATCCATCTCGACCGCGGGGTGAACAACGGACTCGCGCTCGATAAGCAGTTCGAGACGCAGCCGGTGTGGGGTCTCGGCGATCCGGTCGAGGCCGACCTGCTCGCCGAGCTCGCCGACGCCGGCGGCGTGGATCCGCGCGAGATCCGCGGCTTCGACGCGGTCGTCGCCGACAGCGCCCGCGGCGCCGTGTTCGGCAAGGACGACGCGTTCTTCGCGAGCGGCCGCCTCGACGACCTCGCCTCGGTGCACGCGGGCGTCGTCGCGCTCGGCGAGATCGCGGCGCATGGCGAGCCTGACGCGATCGCCGTGCTCGCCGCGTTCGACCACGAGGAGCTCGGATCCGGTTCCCGCTCGGGAGCTGCCGGACCGATCCTCGAGGACGTGCTGGAGCGCATCTACGCCGGACTCGGCGCCGACGCCGTCGACGTGCACCGCGCGTATGCGGCGTCGTGGTGCCTGTCCAGCGACGTCGGCCATTCGGTGCACCCGAACTACGCGGGCAAGCACGACCCGGTCGTGCAGCCGGTGCTCGGATCCGGGCCGATCCTGAAGATCAACGCGAACCAGCGCTATGCCACCGACGCCGTGGGAGCGGCCGCGTGGCACCGCTGGTGCGATGCCGCCGGGGTCCTGACCCAGGAGTTCGTCTCGAACAACGACGTGCCGTGCGGATCCACGATCGGCCCGATCACGGCGACCCGGCTCGGCATCCGCACGGTCGACGTGGGGATCCCGATCCTGTCGATGCACTCCGCGCGCGAGCTCGCCGGGGTGAGCGACCTGCACGACCTCGCCGCCGTCGCGAAGGCCTTCTTCGAGGGCTGAGCACGTCGGTCGCGGGGTCGCCGCGCTTTCCGGGATCGTTGAGCGAGCCCTCTCTTTCCGGGGCCGTTGAGCAAGCCCTCTCTTTCCGAGGCCGTCGAGCAAGCCCTCTCTTTCCGGGGCCGTCGAGCAAGCCCTCTCTTTCCGGGGCCGTTGAGCGAGCGCAGCGAGACGAAACGCGGTTCCCGCAAGGTCGCGGCGTTTCGTCTCGGTCGCCTGCGGCGTCCTCGCTCAACGACCATGGGGAGGGCGGATCCGGTTCCGGGGTTGAGCGAGCAGCGACGAAGGAGCAGCGAGACGAAACGCGGCACCCCCGCACGGCACCGCGTTTCGTCTCGGTCGTCGCTACGCTCCGTCCTCGCTCAACGACCCCAGAAAGGGACGCTCAACGACCCGGGCCGGCCTCAGCGCATCGTGTCCAGGATCCCGACCAGATCCTCGAACGTCGTCAGCGGGTTGAGGATCGCGAAGCGCGTGTTGACCCGGCCGGCGTGCGAGCTCGGCACGACGAGCGCGCGCTGCGACTGCAGCAGCTCGTCCGACCAGCGGTCGTAGTCGGCGCGCTCCCATCCCTCGCGCTCGAACACCACCACCGACAGCTCGGGGTCGCGCACCAGGCGCAGCTCGGGGCGCGCGGCGATCTCATCCGCGATCCGGCGGGTGAGTGCCAGCGTCGAGCTGACCGCGGCGCGGTACGCGTCCACGCCGTAGGTCGCCAGGGAGAACCACAGCGGCAATCCGCGCGGGCGCCGGGTGAGCTGGATCGAATAGTCCGACGGGCTGAACTCATCCGTGTCGGTGAGGGTGTCCAGGTACTCCGCGTGCTGGGTGTGCGCGAGGCGTCCGTCGGCCGGGTCGCGGTACAGCAGCGCGCAGCAGTCGAACGGCGCATACAGCCACTTGTGCGGATCCACGACGAGCGAGTCGCACCGCTCGACGCCGGCGAACCACGCCCGCGCCTCGGGCGCGAGCATCGCGGTGAGTCCGTAGGCGCCGTCGATGTGCAGCCAGAAGTCGAACTCGTCCTTGAGCGCAGCGATGCCGGCGATGTCGTCGAGGATGCCGAAGTTGGTGGATCCGGCCGTCGCGACGACCGCGAACACGGCCTCGCCGTGCTCCTCCAGTGCGGCGCGCACCTCGTCGGCGTGCAGCTTGCCATCGGCGCCGGCCGGCACGGCGATCACGTCGACGTCCATGATCTTCGCGGCCGACTTGTTCGAGGAGTGCGCCTCCAGGCTGCACACGAGCTTCCACCGCGCGGGGCGGGGCGCGCCCGCCGCATCGAGGCGCCGTCCGGCCTTGTCGCGTGCTGCGGCGAGCGCCGAGAGGTTGCCGATCGTGCCGCCCTGCACGAACACGCCGCCGGCCGTCTCGGGCAGACCGAACTCGGCTGCCAGGAATGAGAGCACCTCGTTCTCGGCGTGCACGGCGCCCGCGCCCTCGAGCCAGCTGCCGCCGTAGAGCCCCGAGGCGGAGACCACGAGGTCGAACGCCATGGCCGCGACCGTCGGCGCGTTCGGGATGAACGAGAGGTAGCTGGGGTGGCTCGTGGTCAGGCAGGCCGGGGCGAGGATGTGCTCGAACACGCTCAGCGCGCGCTGCCCGCCGAGCCCCGTGTCGGTGATGGTCGTGCCGACCAGGCGGCGCAGCTCCGCCTCGGGCTGCGGCTTGTCCAGGGGCACATCGGTGGCGAGCATCCGGCGGCGGGAGTAGTCGAGCACGGCGTCGACGATCGCGGCGGATTCGGGCGAGGCGGCATGCATGCGCGCGGCGTCCATGAAGGATCCTTCCGACCCGGAAGCCTACGGGCGCCCGGTCGCGAGCAGAATGCCGCGCCGGATCAACGGGTCGCCGACATCGTACCGCGTCGCCGTCGGGTCGTCATCCGGTTTCGAAGCGCGCGAATGGCGCTGTCTCGGCCTCGGCGGCCGCAATTCGCGCGCTCTGAAATCAGCGAAGCCCGCCACAACGGGCTCGCGCCCTGCCAGGATGTTGCCATGTCCGCTGACACGAAAGCCGGATCCGGCTCCCTCATCGAACGCAACGGGATCGAGATCATCCCCGAGTCCGAACGCACGGCACGCCCCCGCGACCTGTTCTGGCCGTGGTTCGCGGCGAACGTGTCGGTGTTCGGCATGTCCTACGGATCCTTCCTGCTCGGGTTCGGGATCTCGCTGTGGCAGGCGACGGTCGTGGCGATCATCGGCATCGTCGTCTCGTTCGCGCTGTGCGGGCTCATCGCGATCGCCGGCAAGCGCGGATCCGCGCCGACCATGGTGCTGTCCCGGGCCGCATTCGGCGTGCAGGGGCAGAAGATCCCCGGCATCGTGTCCTGGCTGACCTCGATCGGCTGGGAGACCTCGCTCACGATCACCGCCGTGCTCGCGACCACGACCGTGCTGCACGCGCTGGGCTGGGTCGGTGCCGACGGCGACGTCGCCGTGCACCTCATCGCGACCGTGCTGGTGGCGGCGCTCATCGTGGGCGCCTCGGTGCTCGGCTACCACACGATCATGAAGCTGCAGTCGGTGCTCACCTGGCTGACCGGCGCGTTCACGGTGCTGTTCCTCATCCTCACGGTCGGCAGCATCGACGGGTCCAAGGCGTTCGCGCACCCCGACGGCACGCTGGCTCAGACGATCGGCGCGCTGGTCATGGTCATGACGGGCTTCGGCCTCGGATGGATCAACATCGCCGCCGACTGGTCGCGCTATCAGAAGCGCACGGCGTCCGACGCGCAGATCGTCGCCTGGAACACGATCGGCGGATCCGTCGCCCCGATCGTCCTCGTGTTCTTCGGGCTGCTGCTCGCGGGTTCGAACGACAAGCTCCGCGCCGCGGTCGCCGCCGATCCGATCGGCGCGCTCGCGACCCTGCTGCCGGCGTGGGCGCTGTTCCCGTTCCTGATCGTCGCGATCCTCACGCTGGTCTCGGGCGCCGTGCTCGGCATCTACTCCTCCGGCCTCACGCTGCTGAGCCTCGGGATCCGGATCCCCCGTCCTGCCGCCGCGGCCGTCGACGGCGTGATCCTCACGATCGGCACGATCGTCGTGGTGTTCTTCGCGCAGAACTTCATCGGACCGTTCCAGTCGTTCCTCATCACGCTGGGCGTGCCGATGGCGGCCTGGGCCGGGATCCTGATCGCCGACATCCTGCGGCGGAGGAAGGACTACGACGAGGCGGCCCTGTTCGACGCGGGCGGACGCTACGGCGCCTGGGACGGCGTCTCGATCGGCACGCTCGTGGTCGCGTCGGTCATCGGCTGGGGCTTCGTGATCAACACGTTCGCGGATGCGGCGCCGTGGAACAACTGGCAGGGCTACTTCCTCGGCCTCATCGGCGGCACCGATGGCGAGTGGGCCTACGCCAACCTCGGTGTGTTCTTCGCGCTCGTGCTGGGCTTCGTCGCGACCTGGTTCGCGCGCGCCGGGAGGATCCGCCGCCAGGAGCAGGAAGCACCCGTCCGGTGAGCGACCTCGGCTCGCCCACCCCGCGACCCGAGGTCGCAGAGCCCCGGGGATCCCTCGACCAGTCCCTGAGCGAGCACACCCCACCCCGGCCCCCGAACGCCCTTCGTCTCGCTTCGCTCGCTCAGGATCCGCGCAGCGAGACGAAGGGCCCCTGGCTGGTCGTGATCGACCCGCAGAACATCTTCGCCGCGCCGGACTCGGCCTGGGGCTCCCCGATGTTCCCGGCCGCATTCGCGAACATCCGCCGCCTCGCCGACGCCGCGGCCGACCGGGTGCTCGTGACCCGCTGGCTGCCGACCGCCGACCGGAGCACGTCGTGGGGCGACTACTTCGCCGCCTGGCCGTTCGCCGACCAGCCGGCCGACGACCCCCTGTACGATCTCGTGCCCGGCGCGCGGGACCTCTCCCCGCATCCGACGCTCGACGCACCCACGTTCGGCAAGTGGGGCGCGATCGAACAGCTCCTGCCGTTCGATCATCTCGGAGACCGGGCGGAGCAGGTCGGATCCTCGCCGATCGTGCTCGCGGGCGTCTCCACGGACTGCTGCGTGATCTCGACGGCGCTGGCCGCGGCCGATGCGGGCGCCCGGGTGACGATCGCCGCCGACGCCTGCGCGGGGTCGACGCCGGAGAACCATGCGGCCGCCGTCCAGATCATGGGGCTGTACCCGCCGCAGCTGACGGTGTCGGACACCGCCTCGGCGCTCCGGATCCTGCGGCCCTGATCCCTGCCCCGGACTCCGGCCAGACGCAGGAGCCCACCCGCGGAGCGCAGGAGCCCACCCGCGAAATGCAGGAGCCCACCCGCGAAATGCAGGAGCCCACCCGCGAAATGCAGGAGCCCACCCACGGAACGCAGGAGCAGGCTTGGCGGCCCGACAGGGCTCCCCGCATGATTCCGGGGGTGCTCCGTTCCGGCCACGACTTCGCTCCTGCACTTCGCTGACACGCTCCTGCACTTCGCGGACAGAGCCCTGCACTTCGCGGCCAGGGCCCTGCACCTCGCGGATGCCGTCCTGCACTTCGCGGGCCGCGCCGAGGGCAGCCCTCAGCCGAGGACCGCGGCGACGGTGCGCCGCGCGAGTTCCGCCCTGTCCTCCGGCGCCCACTTCACCAGCGAGTGAGCGTTCATTCCGTCCACGGTCGCGAGCAGCAGCCATGCCGCCCCCTCGGCCTGCGCCGCGGGGATCTCCCCCGCCACGACGCCCTCCGCGACGACGGCGTCGAGGTCGTGCTGCCAGTGGTCCATCTCGAGCCGCACCCGCTCGGCGAGCACCTCGTTGCGGGCTCCGGCCGCCCACGCCTGCACCCAGACCAGGGTCACGTCGTCCCGGTCGCCGTCGAGGAGGGTCCCGACGATCCGGGTGATGCGCGCTCGCAGGCCAGGCTCGGCACGCCCGGCCGCCATGACCTCCTCACGCTCGGCACCGACGATCGCGCCGAACACGTCGGCCACGAACGCGTCCATGCTCGGGCGGTAGTGGGCGACCAGCGCCGGGGTCACCCCGGCCGCAGCAGCCACGGTGCGCACGGTGAGCCCCGCGATCCCGCTCTGCCGCGCGAGGGCGACGGCCGCGTCGAGGATGGCCCTCTCCCGCTGCTCCGGCAGCATCCGCTTCGGGCGGGGGGTTGACGAGGTGCTCATGAGGCTATACCGTATCGCTAGTTGGCCGCTTGTTCAATAAGCGCGACGAATCCGATCCGAGGAGCAACGATGCCCTGGCTGATGCCCAGCGAGACCGCCCGACACGACCGCGTCTGGATGGCCTTCCCCGCCGAAGGCGAGACCCTCGGCGACACCGACGCGCTGCGCGAGGAGGGCTATGCGACGTGGACCGCGGTCGCCCACGCGGTCTCCGCCTTCACCCCGGTGACGATCCTCGTGGATCCGAGCGAGATGGCCCGCGCCCGGCGGATGCTGTCGTCCGACGTGACGATCCTCGAGGCTCCGGTCGACGAGTTCTGGATGCGCGACTCCGGCCCCACCTTCGTGGTCGACCCCGAGCGCCCCGGCGTGCTCGGCGCCGTGGACTGGGTCTTCAACGGCTGGGGCGCTCCCGAATGGGCGCGCTGGCACGACGCGGCGCAGCATGCGCGCATCATCGCCGCGGAGGTCGGCGCCGAGCTGGTCAGCTCCGCGCTGGTGAACGAGGGCGGCGGCATCCACGTCGACGGCGAGGGCACGGTGCTGCTCACCGAGACCGTGCAGCTCGACCCGCGCCGCAACCCCTACCTCGACCGCCAGCGGGTCGAGGCCGAGATGCTGCGCACGATCGGCGCGACCAAGGCCGTATGGCTGCCGCGCGGCCTCACCCGCGACTACGACGACTTCGGCACCAACGGCCACGTCGACATCGTCGCCGCGATCACCTCCCCCGGCCGGATCCTCCTGCACGCGCAGCAGGATCCGGGACATCCCGACTTCGAGGTGTCGGCGGCGCTGCGCGAACACCTCACCGCGCAGACCGACGCCGCCGGCCGCGCCTTCGAGGTCGTCGACATCCCGGCGCCGTCGACGCTGCGCGACGAGGAGGGCTTCGTGGACTGGAGCTACGTGAACCACCTCGTCACCAACGACGGCGTCATCGCGTGCGGTTTCGGCGACGATGTCGCGGACGCCCGCGCCCGCGACATCCTGGCGGAGGCGTACCCCGGCCGCCGCGTCGTGACCGTCGACGCCCGCCCGCTGTTCGACCGCGGCGGCGGCATCCACTGCATCACCCAGCAGCAGCCGTCCCTCTGATCCGGATCCCGGGTCCCCCTGATCCGGATCCCGATCGCCGAGCGTCCTCGGCTCGCTGCGCGGATCCTGAGCGACCGAACCGAGACGAAAGGCGCTCGGGAACCGGCGGCCGGACGTGGACGCTCGAGACGACCCGCACCCATCCACCGACCCCCTCCCGAAGGACAACCCATGTTCGACGTCGTCGAGACCCCCATCGCCCGCCTGCGTGAGGCCCTCGAGGCCGGCGAGACCACGGCCGTCGGGCTCGTGGAGGCCTACCTCGCCCGCATCGACGCGTACGACGGCCCCGATACCGCGACCGCGCTGAACGCAGTGGTCGTGCGCAACCCCGAGGCGCGCGCCGAGGCGGAGGCGTCCGACGCACGTCGCGCGCGCGGCGAGACGCTCGGCCCGCTCGACGGCATCCCGTACACGGCGAAGGACAGCTACCTCGTGCGGGGCCTGACGGCGGCCGCCGGCTCCCCCGCCTTCGCCGAGCTCATCGCCCAGCGCGACGCGTTCACCATCGAGCGGCTCCGCGCGGGCGGGGCGATCTGCCTCGGCCTCACGAACATGCCGCCGATGGCCAACGGCGGCATGCAGCGCGGCGTCTACGGCCGCGCCGAGAGCCCGTACAACGCCGGCTTCCTCACCGCGCCGTTCGCCTCGGGCTCCTCGAACGGATCCGGTACCGCGACGGCCGCGAGCTTCGCCGCGTTCGGGCTCGCGGAGGAGACCTGGTCGAGCGGCCGCGGCCCGGCGACGAACAACGCCCTGTGCGCGTACACCCCGTCGCGCGGGGTGATCTCGGTGCGCGGCAACTGGCCGCTCGTGCCGACCATGGACGTCGTCGTGCCGCATGCCCGCACCATGGCCGACCTGCTCGAGATCCTCGACGTGATCGTCGCCGACGACGCCGAGACCCGCGGCGACTTCTGGCGCGCCCAGCCGTGGATCTCCCTCCCGGCCTCGTCGTCCGTGCGCCCCGACTCGTACCCCGCGCTGGCGCAGGACGCCGCCGCGAAACTGGCGGGCACACGGATCGGGATCCCCCGCATGTACATCAACGCGGATCCTGCGGCGGGCACGGCCGAGAACCCCGGCATCGGCGGCCCGACCGGGCAGCGCATCGACACCCGCGCCTCGATCGTGGCGCGCTGGGAGCAGGCCAGGGCGGATCTGGAACGCGCCGGCGCCGAGGTCGTCGAGGTCGACTTCCCGCTCGTGACGAACTACGAGGGCGATCGCCCGGGCGCCCCCACGATCGCGACGCGCGGACTCGTGACGCCGGAATACCTGCACCGCGAGATCGTGGATCTGTCGGCGTGGGGCTGGCAGGACTTCCTGGACGCGAACGGGGATCCCCGGCTGCGCTCGCTCGCCGACGTCGACGGCGCGACGATCTTCCCGCACCCGGCCGGCGCCCTGCCCGACCGCTACACAGGCTTCGACGACGACATCGCGGAATACCCGGGCTGGGTGCGCGCGCATCCGGGCGCGACGATCGCGTCGATCCCCGAGCTCGCCGCGGGCCTGGCGGGCCTCGAGGAGACGCGCCGGGTCGACCTCGAGCTGTGGATGGACGAGCTCGGCCTCGACGCCGTCGCCTTCCCCGCCGTGGCCGACGTGGGCCCCGCGGACATGGACGTGAACCCCGCCTCCGCCGACCTGGGCTGGCGCAACGGCGTCTGGATCGCGAACGGCAACCTCCCGATGCGCCACCTCGGCATCCCGAGCGTGACGGTGCCGATGGGCCTCATGGCCGACATCGGCATGCCGATCGGGCTCACCTTCATCGGCCGCGCCTACGACGACGCCGCGCTGCTGCGCATCGGCGCGGGCTTCGAGGCGATCGGCGCCGACGGAGATCGCCGGACGGCGCCGCCCCGCACACCCCGGCTCTGAGCGCGGACCGACGTGTCCTCCGCTCCGCATGCCCGTCCCGCTGTCATGAGCGCCTGGATCCGGAGACCCGCCGCGCCCCGGCCGCGCTCGCGAAGACCGTGCGCCGGCCCGCCGGCACCGGGCGAGAAGTGTGTCGTCACGTTTCACCGGCGTTACCGCCTGCGACACGCCCGGACATAGCCTGATCGGACCGATCCTGTGAGGAGATCATCGTGACCACGCCCCGCATCCACCTTTCGCCCGTTCAGGTGCGTGAGGCTGCGGCGTGCATGTGCGACCACGGTGACGTCTGCTCGTCCTTCGCCCCCGGCCACGCGCTGCACCTGATCCAGGCGCGGCTCGCCGCGGCGACGACCGCCGGCTGGGCCGATGCGCTGGTGTCGGAGGTCGACCGCACGGCCGGCATCCTCCGGGTCACCACGCTCGACGGCGAGGCGCTCTCGCTGTGGAACGCCGGCGGGGCCGCCCTCGAGGTCGAGCCCGGGCAGCCTGTGGCGGTGCACACCCGGTGGGACGTGCTCGCGATCGGTGCCCTGCGCTACAACGTCGCCCGCGCCTGATCCTCTCGATCGGTCCGCGGCACTCCTCCGGCGTCGTCCGTCGTCTCTGAGCGGCCTTCAGCGCTCGCGCGGGTGCTCCACGCACTCCCGCAGAGGGCTGCGGTCCTGACTAGGGTGAAGGGCATGACCTCCAGCGTCGATGTCCTGACCCGGGCAGCGCGAGCGCACGAGCGGCGGTGACCGGATGTTCCCGATGCTGAGCGACCTCGCCCCGTGGCTGCCCGCCTGGGACACGCATTCGACATTCGTCGCGATCGCGATGCTCGCCGCGGGGGTGGTGTTCCTCGTCGAGCGCCGGCGCCGCCGGATCACCGATCCGCGGATCGGCTTCCTCGTGCTCGGCGCGCTGGCCGGCGCCGCCCTGCTCGCGCGGCTCGGCACCTGGGCCCAGCACCTGGATCCCTCCAAGAACCTCAGCCTCGTCGAGCAGCTGGCACGCGGGAACGCATCGGTGCTCAGCGCTCTGGTGGGCGCGTGGCTCGGCGTGCACCTGGCGAAGAAGGTGGTGCGCTATCCGGGGCGCAGCGGCGACCTGTTCGCCCCCGCAGTGGCCTTGGCGATGGCCATCGGCCGGATCGGGTGCCTCCTCACCGAACGGCCGGGCATCCCGACCGGAACCGCCTGGGGGATCGTGCTGAATCCTGTGGCCGCAGCCCGCGTCGGATCCCCGGCAGGGATCGCACTGCACCCGAGCTTCGTCTACGAGATCGCGTTCCACGCCGCGGCGTTCGCCGCGCTCTGGTTCTGGCTCCGGCATCGGCCCATCGCCGCCGGCGAGACCCTGACCCTCTACATCGCCGCCTACGCGGTGTTCCGCTTCTTCGTCGAGTTCGTCCGCGGCAACGACATCGCAGGGATGGGCCTGACCCGCCCGCAGCTGTTCCTGCTCGTCACCATCCCGCTGCTGGCCGCACGACTGGTGTGGATGGCACGCACCGGCAGGTTCCGCGTCGGCACGCATGTCCTTCCGGACCGGATCCTGTCCCGGGAGAAGCACGCCTGAGCAGAAACGTGCTTCCTGCGGATGGTGGGACGGCACGCCGACGCCCTTCGCCTCCCCGCCCGCCTCAGGGCAGGGACAGCGGGGCGAAGAAGGTCGCGCTTCGGGTTCAGGCCGGCATCATCGAGCTGCGCATCGCCATGCACGCGTCCATGCAGGCCTTGCACGCGGCGGCGCACATCCGGCACACCTCGCTGTGGGCCTCGTGCTTCATGCACATGTCCATGCAGAGCTGGCACATCGCCATGCAGGCGTCGAGCATCGACATCATGACCGCCGGCGTCATCCCCTGCAGGCGCATCATCGAACGCATCATGGTGTTGCACATGTCGGCGCAGTTCATGCAGGCCGGCGAGCAGTCCATCATCTGCGTCGAACACACCGTGCAGGCCTGTTCGCACGCCGAACACGCGTCCATGCAGGCCTGCATGAGCGACATGTCCATCGCCTGCATGCCGGGCATCATGTCCATGCTCTTCATCGAGTCCATCATCATCGCGTCCATCGCGAGCTCCTTCGTCCACCGGGGAAGGCGGGCGAACCACCCGTCTGACGACAGGCTAGACCCGTCATGCCGCGGCGTCGAGGCCTGACCGCCGGAGTTCGCGGACGCAGCCGCCCGACGGGGGTGCAGCGGACACGTGGACACGCCAAGCAGCCGGCGCAGCCAGGCGGCGTGGGCGCGGGCACGCGAATCCCGCCGCGCAGCGGCGGAGGTCGCGTGCCGGCGCACGCACGAAAAAGGCCGCCCGTGAGGGCGGCCTTGAGTCATTGACCCAGAAATGCAGAAAGGCCACCCGGTGTGGGGTGGCCTTTCTGTTAAAGGGAGTCCGGCGGTGTCCTACTCTCCCACAGGGTCCCCCCTGCAGTACCATCGGCGCTGTGAGGCTTAGCTTCCGGGTTCGGA